>Ga0155176_106_pt2 | contig 96000 bp, 104 predicted proteins | sample RifCSPhighO2_01_FD_106144 | JGI IMG/M metagenome (GOLD analysis project Ga0155176, IMG submission 106144) | candidate division WWE3 bacterium RIFCSPHIGHO2_01_FULL_42_13 | reverse complement strand
CCTAATTGCCACCTGGCCTCCTCAAAAAATAAATCCGTTTCTTACCGGAATTGTAGAAATTGTTATGCACCTAGCTCATAACAAAGCTTATGATGCTATTAAGAAAGTAAAGAATGTGGACGTTGGTTTAACAAGAAACATTGTGTGGTATCAAACTCACCCGTATAGAAAAAATTTCCTTGACGAACTTCTTTGCAAGCTTCTCAATTACTTGACCCGTAGCCTTCGTATCCGCCCCGGCAGGAAAAACGCCGATTTTATAGGCATAGACTACTATACCTCCTTTTATATAAAGGGCCTATGGCCACATGCGCCCGCGCAATACAGAAGTGAGGTGGGCTGGTGGGTAAATCCAAAGGGCTTAGAGCATATACTTTTGCAGTTAAACAAATACAACATTCCAATTTACGTCACAGAAAATGGGCTTGCGGACGCTGACGATAAACTTCGTGCGCAGTTTATCCGTGGGCACTTAATTGCTTGTGCGCGCGCCATAAAACAAGGGGTGAACTTAAAAGGCTACTTCCACTGGTCCCTGATGGACAACTACGAATGGCACCAGGGCTTCTGGCCAAAATTTGGGCTTGTTGAAATAGATAGAGAAAACAACTTGGAGCGAAAACCTCGAATGTCGTTTTATTACTACGCGAATATATGCAAAAATAATGCTGTTGTGTAATTACTATGATTAAACTGCTCAAAAGAAAAACATCTCTTAGGTCAGAATCTGCAGAAGCCGAGCACTTGCTTTTTAAACTTCTGAAAAACAGAGTTGCTCAAATTATTTTAGTTGTACTTTTAATTATTACTCTTGGCCCGGTTTTATTGTTTCTTTATCTTCGTCCAACGCCACAACAAAACATTAATTACGGAATAACATTTAGCAATAAATATTCCAACGAGCTTGGCCTGGACTGGCAGGAGACTTACATAAAAATACTTGATGATTTAGGCGCTGATAACTTGCGCCTTGTGGCGTACTGGGATGACGTGGAGGCTGTTCAAAACGTTTACGACTTTAGCGATATTAAATGGCAGTTGGACGAAGCTCAAAAACGAAACATTCCCGTGATTATGACAATCGGCAGAAAAGTTCCAAGGTATCCGGAATGCTTTGAACCAACTTGGTGGAAAGAAACAGAAAATGCCGATGTAAGAAAAGCTGAACTGTTTGAATACATAAAAGTTGCCGTAAATGAATTAAAAGGCTATTCGGTAATTGATAAGTGGCAGGTGGAAAACGAGCCTTTCTTTCCTTTTGGAGAGTGTAAATTTAAAATTGACTACGATACCGTTAAACAAGAGGCGGAGATAGTTAGGGGGTTGGATGAGCGGCCAATTGTTATTCAAGATAGCGGTGAGGGAGGCTACTGGCGGCCAACTTATGCGCTCGGTGACTATTTGGCAATTTCGATGTACAGAAAAATCTGGTACGACTTTTGGGGAGCGTTGGACGGAAACTTTATCTACTTTCAATACCCATTGGCACATTGGACCTACAAAATTAAAGCCGATCTAACAGGTGTTCCGTATCAAAAAATTATTGTTACAGAGCTTCAAGGTGAACCTTGGGGGCCAAAAATTAATTCGGAGCTAAGCCAAAAAGAAAAAGATAAAAGTATGTCACGCAACGATTTCTGGGCCACGTTAAGTTATGCCCAGCAATCAGGGTTTAAAGATTTGTATGTGTGGGGAGTAGAGTGGTGGCTTTGGGAAAAAGAGGTGAATAATAATCCGTTTTTCTGGGATACTGCAAAAGCCTTGTTTAATTAGTGAAAAATGTTATAGAATTTACCGATGCTAAACTTGAAGAAGATAACCCCCGAAACCAAGAAAAATATTTCAAACGGATTTATTTTAGTTATGTCAATCATTGTTGCTTTTTATATCGGCAGCGCTTCAACTGAACTAAGACTTTTAAAGCAGGGTGGGGGACGTTTACCAACAGGTGGGGCACCGGTAGTTGGTCAGCCAACCGGGGGAAGGGATTTATCTGAAGGGGGCTTGATAGAAAAAGCCAATGCCTTGGGACTAGATATAACTTCCTGTTTGCAAAACGGAGAAACTAATGATTTGGTTGACGAAGGTTTGGCCTCAGGAGACAGGGCACAAGTAACGGGAACCCCAGGCGGATTTTTAGTAAACACCCAAACGGGCGAGATAATGAGTGTTCCAGGCGCGGTTCCTTACGAAACACTAAGCCAATACATTGATAGCCTTTTAGCTGGCGGGGTTGGAGACTTTACCGGAAACTTAGATCCTATTTCACCTGATGAGCATGTTAGAGGTAGCGCAAACGCTAATATTGTTTTAGTTGAGTATTCAGACTTTGAATGCCCATTCTGCCAGCAGTTCCACCCAACGGTAAAGCAGGCCATGGAAAATTACGGCGATAAGTTTGCCTGGGTTTACAGACAATTCCCGCTTGAATCTATTCACCCAAGTGCCAGAGGCGCTGCAGCAGCCTCGGAGTGTGTAGCCCAAGAGGGCGGCAATGACGCATTTTGGGACTACGCCGACGCGCTATTTGAGGTTCAATAAAATTTCAGGGAAATAAGTTCTAAATAGTTGTTAACAGCTACATTCACACACGTGTTCGTGCATATGCTTATGCGCATGAGCGTGGGCATGACCATGACCACATCCACAATCCCCACCACATTCACACATTGATTCATTCATATCGCTCACTGTACCTACCTTAGTTGGGGCCTTGTCACCCGAGACCCTGGCTTTAAGCATTGCTAATAGTTTGTTCATACGCCTCATTCTACCACATTTATACGATTTATAGGCATTTGATTATCGCAAAACTTGGTTTATAGTATAATGATTATTGAGGCAGTCATGAAGAAAGTAAGCGTTATTATTTCAAACAAAAACACGGCAAAACTCTTACAGGCAGGATTAAGAAACCTTGAAGAGATAAAAAAACACGACTACGAAGATTTGGAAGTGATAGTCGTTGATAGGGGATCAACCGATAACAGCGTCGAGATGATAAAAAGTCAGTATCCAAGCGTTAAACTGGTAGAAAGTGAAGATAAAGGCCTTTCGGTTTCAAGTAACGCCGGAGCAAAAGTTGCAACAGGCGAATACTTTTTATTTCTTGGCCCCGATGCATATCCTAGAAACAGAACAATAGGCGGAATGGTTAACTACATGGAAGCACACCCGGATATAGGTCTGGCAACTCCAAAGCTATATTTAGAAAAGGGTGCGCTTGATCCTGATGCACACAGAGCATTTCCAACACCGTGGAACTCTTTTACAAGGCTTACAGGCCTTTACCTACTCTTTCCCAAATCAAAGCTTTTTAACTCATACTTTATGTCTTTTGAGAATCTTGATGTACCGCACGAAATTGACGCCTGTGTTTTTGGCTTTATGCTAGTCCGTAGAAGCGTTTTTGAGGAAGTGGGCGGCTTTGATCCAGATTACTACGTTCACGGAGAGGATTTGGATTTGTGCTACAAAATTAAAGAGTCGGGACATAAAGTAATGTATCTGCCACAGTGGGAATCGGGACATCTTAAAACGAGAGTTCCGGGTAGCAAAAGCGGAGAGGCAGGTACAAAAGAAAAAGCTTCCCTATCGTTAAAAACTGAATACGCCCAAAGCTCGACCAGTGCCATGCGAACATTTATGAATAAGCACTACAGAAATAAGTACGCCGCACCGCTACTTTGGTTTATGAACCTTGGAACATACTTACTTGAATTTCAACGTGTATCTACCGTTACAATAAAACACCTGCTATCATAGTTGGGACCAGCCAGTAGAAAAAGGAGTATAGAGTGAAAAAAGTAAGCGTAATCATCTCGAACACAAACACTAAAGACGTCATAAGAGAATGTCTAAAAAACCTCGAGGAGCTTGTATATGAGAAAAAGCAAAATCTGGAAATAATTGTTGTAGATAATAACTCTAGCGACGGAAGCGCCGACATGATAAAAACAGAATTTCCGTGGGTAAAAATGTTAAGCACGCCAAACTATGGGCTTGCTTACGGGGTTAATATGGGAGCAAAGGTTGCTAGTGGAGACTATTTACTCTTTTTAGGAGAAGATGGATTCCCGCGCGAAAGCACAATTCCAGGATTAGTTGGATATATGGAAGCCCGACCTGACGTTGGCTTAACGACAGCCCGTTTAATTATGCGGGATGGTAAACCAGATATAGATGTTCACAGAAACCTTCCAACCCCATGGAATTCCTTCACCAGGCTTTTCTTGCTATCAAAAATCTTTCCAAAATCACCGATTTTCAATAACTACTTCATGATCGATAAGGATCATAGCAAAGAGCATGAAATAGAAGTCTGCATAACTCACTTTATGATGATCCCAAGGCACGTCTTCGATGAGGTGGGGGGTTTCGATGACAAAAACTACTTCGTCTTTGGTGAAGATGCCGACATGTGTTACAAGATTAAACTGGCTGGGTACAAGCTTATGTATGTACCTCAGTTTGAGGCAGGACACTACAAGGGCGCTTCATTCGGAACAAGAAAGGAGACCGCTGATATTGCACCAAAACCATTAGCTTGGAAAAACTTCATGCATTACAACTCTACCCGAGTAATGCGTGTCTTCGTCAACAAATTTTACCGTAATAAATATCCACTTCCACTAGTTTGGTTTATGAACTTCGGATCCTACGTCCTGCAATTTCAAAGGCAATTAACAGAAACGGCAAAGCACATAAAAAGACATGGGTTTAAGTACTTCAGTAATGAATACACCAGAGATTCCAGAAGAAGATTAAAAGAGCGTTTTGGATTTTAAACACGGATCGGCTATAATTAGCGCAGTTAACAAACCGGATGCAAAAACTAATAACTTGGATTAAACAAAACAAATTATCCGCAGTTTTGATTTTTGTTGTTGTCGTGCTACTACTTACACGCTTTGATAACTCATTTTTCTACAACCTTTCATATAACTTTCGCCAAAAACTAAACCCAACGCCAATGGGTACCGATGTTTATTACAACGAAGGCTACATGGGCGAAGCAACTGGTGCCTATCCTGCTCAAGATATGATGGCTCAAACATATAACTACTACGGAAATGTGGTTCCACAACTTGATATTGAACAAAGAAAGTTAACCAAAAACGCTTATTTGTCTGTGGTGGTTGAGGATGTAAACAGCGCAATTAGCCAAATTTCCGCAAGAGCTGATGAGGTTGGAGGTTACTTAGTAAGTTCAAACGCAACGACTCCTGAAGGCTTAGCATCAGGCGATATTTCAATTCGCGTTCCATCAGACAGGTTAAGTGAAACCTTGGAATTTTTGCGTGGTCTTTCTGTAAAAGTAGTTTCCGAAAATGTTAGCGGACAGGACATAACTGATCAATACGTAGATGTTGAGGAAAGGCTTGCTACATTAAACGAAACAAAAGCAAGGTATGAAGAAATTCTTGCCGATGCAACTGACATAAACGACATTTTAAATGTCACACAACAGATTATGTACATACAGGATCAGATTGACTACTACACCGGCCAACTTAAGTATCTTGAGGCATCCGCCAATTCTTCGCTTATTACAGTTTATCTTTCAACAGACGAGCTGCAGCTACCATACTCGCCCGAACAACCCTGGAGACCAAACGTGATACTTAAATACGCCGTACGCTCCCTGATGCAAAACCTGCAGGATTTAGGTAGTGTAGTGATCTGGGTGCTTGTATACGCGGTTGTATGGGTTCCGCTGGTTTTGGCAGTTCTTTTCGTGAAACAACGCCTAAAAACCCGTAAATAACTAGAAGTGGTTGGGCAGTAATTGAATTTGCCAAAATCATCAGACCGAGGTACAATTAACCTATAGACTACTAACCAAGGAGGATTTTCTGATGCGCATTGATTCAGATCGACTTCAGTCGGCTACAGAAGCACAGACCTTAATCCAACTTGGGAATGCACTAAGACCACTGACCAAGATTGAGTTAAGAAATGCTATCCAAAAAGTGCATAGAGATGCGGGGCTATCGGAAGTTGAAAGAAGTTTGGAAAAGGGGCAGGCGAGAGGGCAAATTAAGATAGCTTTTGTCAAAAGAAACAAAATCTATTACATGCTTGACTCTAGCTATACGCCACCTGTGCCAACCTACTAAGAAATAGGAGAGTGTATAAATGAAACCTGAAGACTTGTTGGTCTTGTTGAGGGCAACAGAGCCAGATCTCGCCGTCATCGAGCAACATCTGTATGATCGCGACCTTCCGATGTTCATTGGGGAAATAGCTGAAAGCATGGGTCTGGGGTTAGACGTGGAAGAGCAGAAAAAACTGCGGAGTAGGCTAGCCCGCCACTGCGGTGCTTCCAAGGCACCTTACTTCGCTCATGATGCCTTCTCTGTTTCTGCTGAACACAACCCGCGGCTACCGGTTGGATCACCGAAGCAAATGAGGTTTGAATCATACCGGCGAGTACGGGAAAGGTACAAACCGAAACGGTGGGAGGACATGAATACAAGCGAGAGGGGACTAGCAGAAATCGCGGGCACTACCGAGCAACATAAGTAACTATGTTTTACTCACTGGGCGCACCTACTTTGCTACCAAGCAATGTACGGTGCGCCCTGAAGTTTTTAAATTAGGTTTCGGTGAATTTTCTAATATTTTAATAAGCAGGGGTAGAGGGTCTTCCTTCTTTTTCCGCCAAAGACTTTTCAACATCCATCGCAGCCATACATCCAAACCCAGCCGCTGTTACCGCCTGCCTGTATCGCCAATCTCCAACGTCACCGGCAACAAAAACCCCGTCTTTTGAGGTTCGCGTACTGCTAATAGGCTCAACGTAGCCACCTTTTCCAAGTTCAATGAACCCTTCCAAAAACTTGGTGTTTGGTTCATGTCCTATTGCCATAAATAAACCTTTTACATCTTCCAAACGCTCTTCCTCACCGGTTTTAGTGTTAACTACTAACAACCCACTTACAGAATTTTCGCCCAAAACTTCCTTGACTTCAGTGTTGAGCATAAATTCTATTCGATTATTTTCAGCGGCACGTTTTTGCATAATTTTGCTTGCTTTCATCATCGACTGCTCGCCACGAACCAAAACATAAACTTTGGGCGAAAACTTGGTCATGTAAATTGCTTCTTCCATCGCAACATCGCCACCGCCAACAACGGCAACAACTTTATCCTTAAAGAAAAATCCGTCGCATGTTGCGCAAGCTGTAACTCCCTTGCCACGAAGTTTGTGAACACTTTCTAAATCCAACCACTTGGCTGAAGCTCCTGTGGCAATAATTATTGTTTTTGACTTAAACTCCTTGCTTTCATCTGTTTTTACCGTAAAGCCCCCTTCTACAGAGCCTGAGATTTCCGATGCGTTTTCCTCAACATGTTCGGCACCAAAGCGTATTGCTTGTTTTCTAAATGTAGCGATTAAGTCGGGGCCAAGGATGCCTTCGGGAAAGCCAGGGTAATTTTCCACATCTGTTGTATCAATGAGTTGACCACCACTTGGGCGCCCCCCAATGATTAAAGTTTTAAGATGCGCCCGTGAGGTGTAAATGGCTGCGGTAAGACCTGCTGGCCCACCACCAAGAATTATTGTGTCGTACAAAGTTTCTGACATGCGTGTATTATAGCGGGGGATTGAAGTTTTGAGAACAAACTGGCCGAAATGATGTACTATAGAAATAATGTCTAACCTACTACTGGAAGTAAAAACCAATCTGATGCGGGCTCATACAATCTTTGGAAGTAACCTTAGAATTTACGATGACTATCTTACTTTGCGCCGGAGAAAATGGTTTAACGTTGAGGAGGTTACGATGACCACAAGCAATATCGCTCAAGTTAATCTTATTGCCGGCGTTTTCTTTTCAACAATTCAAATTGTTAATTCCTCCGGAGCGCAAGACGTTAAAATTCACCACGTTTGGAAGCCTATGGCCAGAAAAGCCAAGGCGATTCTTGATCAGAAACTTCAGCAGGAACACGTGGCGGGAATTGACGAAAGGGAATTTGGGCAGCCGCAACAAACTGATTTGGGGGATTATGAAAAGTCTTTGAATAGAATGCGCGAACTTGTTCGTAAGGGGAAGATGACAGAAACCGAGTACGAGCGTAAGCGACAAAAAATGTTGCGAGAAATTGAGTAGATTATGTGTTATCGTATTTCCCGTGCGCGGCGGTAGTTCAGTTGGTAGAATGTCTCCCTTCCAAGGAGAAGGTCGCCGGTTCGAATCCGGTCCGCCGCTCCAGATTGTTGGTGCATGCCCGTGTAGCTCAGCGGATAGAGCAATTCCCTTCTAAGGAAGAGGTCGGGGGTTCAATTCCCTCCACGGGCGCCAAGCTAAGAAATTAAGCCCGGGTGGCGGAATGGTATACGCGGCAGACTTAAAATCTGTTGCCTGCATAAGGCGTGAGGGTTCGAGTCCCTCCTCGGGCACCAAAACTTTATAAACATTGACCTTTTATTTAAATAATGTTACTATAGGGCTGTTTCAAATGCTTCAATCACAATAACTAAACTACTTTAACTGCATAAGGAGAGCTAGTGAAACGCAAATGCAAAGGGCTAGATCAAATCCCTGACGAGACCATTGTGGAGGCTTTTAATAGGGCCGAAGAAGTAGATTTCGCTGCCAAGAACTTCAACCCGATTACACGGTCTATGTCCTTTGGAGACCTGGGTTGGTGGCTCCCGCTAAGGCGCGTACTGCCTCTTATCGGAATAATGCCCCAGACCCTACGACCGGTGTTCAACAGATCACAGCCCCACGCGACAAAGCGCTTGTTCCCCTTTAACCTTAGGTGGTTTGGGCTGAACAAGAATCGTTACAAGGTCGTTGTTACCGAACTGCCCGAAAAGATTGAAAACTACGAACAGCTTGGCGCCTTCCCACTAACCAAGCAGGCATTTGTCGAACTGGCAAAACTTTTCGGAAAGTCTATACGGGTATCGCACGAAGATGGCTATTCAAGCGAGCTCCTTTACCTCTTTACAGCCCATCCGTCGGGCAAGGTAGAAGAAGCCACAAAAGCCTAGATAACGTGCCCCCGGGATTAAACTAGTAGCGGCTTATGGATGTAACACTAATCCGTAAGCCGCTATTTTGTTATACTCAACATTATGAACAGGGCCACGCTAAACAAACTAATTGCCCCAGCTTTATTTACAGCAGTGCTGCTTCTCGTCGCGGCAAACGTCGCGAGCAATTACATCGAGCAGGCCAAGGTTGATGACACAAGACTTCCCGAAAAAATAGAGGATAGCAGCGGATTTCAAAGATGGATTATAAACCTAAAAAAACGCATTGACATTGAAGCTGATGATTTTTCCCTAAAAGATAAAAATGAAGTTTACAACGCCACTTTCCTGGAGGTTTCGCGTCTTGAAACGGAGGCGGAAATTGCCGAACTTGTGGCCTATGTTGCATCTTTTGAAGAAGTTGATGGTGTGGCCATTTCGCCAAATGGACGTGAGCTTTTAGATTACAGGCACCTGGATCGCGATGGATACACACCAAACGAGGTTCATTATTACGGCTTGCGTGAAGATACTTTAATTGATACAAAAATCTTAACATGTATTATGCTTGCGAACTGTTACTTTGATCGCGCTTACTTTCTGGATAATCATACTTTTGTAATTTCCGAAATTTCACGAAACGATGTTATAAAAGCCGACGCGGAGGAGGGGATTGTTACACCCTGCGCAATTGATGAGGTTTGCACTTACACTTTTAAATTACATTTTGTTGATTTGATAAATAACGCAAGGTACGTGTACAAGTCAAAGCCCCTGGAGTTAAACCTTTCAGAAATTATTCAGTTTTTCTAAGTTTTCCATCGTAACGTGATAAAATGTCTGCGTTGCCTCGGGGTATAGCTCAGTTGGTTAGAGCGCGCGGTTTGGGACCGCGAGGCCGCTGGTTCGAGTCCAGCTACCCCGACCAAATTAGTCCAGAATTTTATCTATTTCTTCAGCCAATTCCCAATCCTTTTCAGTTATCTTATTTTCTGCGTGCGTATAAACTTCGATTTCCAAAGTTCTATAATCATTTATATAAAGGTTTGGGTGGTGGTTCATTTTTTCGGCAATTTGCGCGATTTGATTTATGAGGTCAACACAGGCCATAAAATCTTTTTGTTTTGTCGATAGGAAAAGTTTGTTGTTTTGGATCTTCCAGTCGTGGTTTAAGTCTTTTAACATGGGGCTTACTCTTCAGTTTCCTTATTCCTTCGCGACTCATCAAGAAGCTGCTTCCAGCTTGGGGGCATATTTTTGTCTACTTCTATATCATCAAAGCGGGTGGGCTCCATGGGACCAATTTCCGTGGACCATTCAACCATACGCCTTACACCCTCTTTCAAAGGAACAGTGTTTTTAATGCCAAAAACCCGCTTAACCTTACTATGATCAGAAAAAGCATGTCTTACTTCTTTTCTTTCGGGGTAGTGAATGATGCCATAACTTTCGCCCATAGCTTCTTCCATAGTTTGGGCTAAGTCTAAAACTGTATATGGAATGTCAGCACCGATGTTATAAGTTTCGTTAACTGTTTCGGGCATAGTTACTGAACGGGCAATGTGGGGCGCCACATCGTCAATATACGAAAAGGCCCGAGTTTGGGTTCCATCGCCATAAATGGTCATAGGCTTTTTGTTCATAATTTGATTTACGAAAATTCCAAGCACGTTTCTGTACGTGTCGCCGTGATGCTGACGGGGGCCGTAAACGTTATGGGGTCTAAAAATTGTATATTCCAAACCAAAAATTTTGTGGGCTGATTTTAAATCCATCTCCACCGCGAACTTAGAAATCCCGTATGGATCTTCAGGAGCGGGGATTAAGGTTTCCACCATTGGCGTCTGGCCAGAGCCGTAAACGGCAATACTTGAGGTAAAGACGAACCTTTTAGTGTCATGACGGACAGCCTGATTAATCAAATTTACCGAACCTACTAGGTTATTCATGTAATTAAAATTTCGGATGAAGTAACTTAAGCCTTCGGCAGCATAAGCTGCGAGGTGGTAAACATAATCAAACTTGTATTCTTCGAAAAGTTCTTCTAAAAGGGTAACGTCGTTAACGCTACCTCTAACAAAAATGGCGTCTTTAGGAACATTTCGTTCAAAGCCACCACTTAAATCATCTAGAACTACAACTTTGTGCCCAAGAGCCAAAACGTGATCCGCAACATGAGAGCCTATAAATCCTGCCCCTCCAGTAACAAGTGAGGTTGGTCTCTTTTTTTCGTTAGTTTCTGGCATAGATGATTATTGTAATACGACTTCTTATTCTAAAACATAGGCCTGTAATTATCAAACCCGTGACTACGGCAAAACTGTCGCAAAAAGCCGAAAGAGCGCGGAAAAAATCTCACGCGCTCTTTTGGAATTGGAGTGCGAAAAACACACCTAATGCACCAAGTAGCTTCACAACGCCATCGCTTGAAACACTTTTGTTGATAGACAAGTAAATGAGCGTTGCTAAAGCGGCTAAAAGCAGCAGCGTCAGCAGAAGCTTCGCTACACGGTGCTGTACTCGTTCTTTTGGTCTCCCTAGCATAGCTCTCCTTTCCTTACCCGTTGGATTTAGTTTTGTGAATCAGTTTTGCACCAACTTCCAACCCAAGCCTCTTTCCCCACTAAGTAACTCTCTAATGAAAAGTATGACTCGTTATGTATAAGTTTGTCCAGATTATTTTTGATTTTGGGAAGTTCTGTGCTTCTTTTTGCTTCGTAAATATCGGGATTTTCAATAAGACGCTGGCTGGTTTTATCTGCCCACTGGCCAAAGTGGAAGGCTATTGAATTTGTATCCATTGTATATTCCTGAACGTAACATTCGTACTCGCCGGCAGACTCACCACTTACTTCGCCTTTATAGTCGTCTTCAGACAAAGCGTTAAAATATTTGCCGTAAGTTCCGTCGACGTAAATTCCGTTTACAATTCCCGTTTCTTGCTGGATTAACATGGCTTGCTGCCACCTTAAGCGAGTGTGGGAAATAAATTCGTGCTGGTGCAAGACGCTAATTACAATGATCAAAATTAAAGCCGCCCATTGAAATTTCGTTTGAAATTCTATTACATCCCTAAAATAATAAACAACGAACAAAAGCAAACTTAAAAAAGCGGGCAGTAAGTATCTGTCGTAAAAATCATTTCCGAAAAATAAAACTGCAAACGAACCAAGAAAGTTCAAAAGCAAAAACAGACTTTGCGAATTTAACTTGGGTTTAAATTTAAAGAGCAGTGTAAGTCTTACTGCCGCTAGCGAAATTAAAACTGCTAGAAACTCTTTAAAAATCACGTTATTAAAGATATGAAAATTGGAACGAAAGTCAGACTTAACATGCAAGCCTTCTATGTAAAAAACGCTTCCGACGGGAAAAATATCGAGTTTAAAAAGCTGGGTGGCTAAAGCCAAAACCACGGCCAAACCAAGCACACCAACCCACGCCGAAAGGTGCTGTTTCTTTTTCGAAAAAAACACTAAAGGCATCATGAAAAACACAAAGTAGGGGAGTGACCAGAGCATTTTAGTAAGCCTGCCGTAAATCTGCTCGCTACTAATCAAATTTGAAAGCAGCCCCGTGAAACTGTTCGAAACACCCTCATCAAGGTAACGCGGCCAAAGTGAAAAAATTCCAATAGAAGAAATTACAGGAACAAGCGCAACCAAAAAATTTTTAACGTTTAACTTTTTAAAATAGAGCGCGGAAAGAAAATACGCTACAAAACCAACTATTCCAACCTGTCGAACTAAAATGGCTAGGCCGGTAAACAACGAGCCTAAAAATATATTAGCGACAACACTATGATTACTACGGCTACCTTTGCGGTCTTCGTCCTGAAACGACCTCAAGTAAAAATAAATTCCCAAAACAAAAAACAAAAGAAAGTAGATTTCGGTCATGAAGCTAAACGCGGAGGTAAAAATTAGAGGGTTAAACGCAACAAGCAGCAAAACAGCAAGCTTAGTTTTCTCAGACACTTCCAGCAAGTCCAACACTTTACTTACGACAACAAGAAAGACAACGGTAAGAAGCAAGGTTAGAGTCCGCAAAGACTCAAAACTTACGCCAAAAACACTACCCCACACATATCCAACCAAGCCCTGCGAAATAAACGAAGGGTCAATTACCGAACTTATTGCCCACTGGCCACTCAAAAAAGCCTCGACTTGCCTAACAAAAACCCAGTCATCGTTAACCGCAAACTGCCCATGCAAACCGACAAATAGCGACATCGCACCAAATAAAATCAACGTAAACCAAAGTGGAAAATTTAACGGGAATTTTGCAATCTTATGCATCATTACTCTAGAATTATAACAGTATGAGAATTGGGAAAGTTAACGAAGGCTATTTTAGAAATGGGGTTTTTGGTGCGGAAGATAGCCTGGTGTCAACCGTTGGTGTCCTATTTGGAGTTTCCACGGCTGTGCAGGACAAAACAACAGTACTGTTAACCGGAATCATAGTTATTGCGGTGGAGGCCCTTTCTATGGGTGCGGGAGCTTTTTCCACTGAATCTTCAACCCAGGAAATAAAAGATGCGGCAAAGCCAAAAGACAAGCCCTGGATAGATGGTCTTATTATGTTCCTATCTTACTTTATAACAGGCGTGCTGGTCCTTTTGCCGTACTTGTTTTTGGATCTTAGTACAGGCAAGGTAGTTTCGGTTGCCGTAGCGGTAATTACATTGTTTCTTCTTGGCTATCTCCCAAATAAAAAACTTAAGAGTGGGTTAAGAACTGTTGCAGTGGCAGGACTTGCCATTATCGTAGGTTACCTCATAGGGCAGTTGCACAACGGCATTCGTGTTTGATATATGGTAATCTAAGTGGAAGTGATGTTTAAAAAACCTGCCCTAACTAAATATCCGCTAGTTGTAATGCTTCCTATCATTTGGTTTGGAACTCTTTTTCTAACAGTAATCGTTTTAACCACATTTTTGTTTTTCAATACTGATACAGCTCGAAAGCCACAGAAGTACGCGCTGTACTCTTCAAAGCCTTTGGTGCTTGGGGCAATGACAGGAGAGGCGGGGATTGGGGATTCACGGGCCGGAAAAATAGACGAGGTGTTTGCCACCTACAATTGTCCACTTGAAGGACTTGGTAAAGTGTTTGTGGAAGAGGCCGACAAAAATAATATTCCATATTGGATAGTAGCCGCTGTTGCGTTTCAGGAATCAAGCTGCGGAAAAAATGTTCCCGGCATTGGTAGCGAGCAAGATAGTTCATACAACGCGTGGGGCTGGGCAATTTACGGCGACAATATTCATGGATTTGACAGCTGGGAAGATGGAATCGCAGTTGTTTCAAAATATATGAATGAAAGGTTCTTTTCACAGGGTGTTACCGATTTGTGCGACATTATGAAAACCTACACACCCCCCTCAGAGGGAAGTTGGTGCGAGGGCGTGGACTATTTTAAAAGCATGATAGACGAATATAAAACCCCGCTGCCAGAGCTCTAGTTAGACCTTAGTTTGGCCCGTCACCACAGGCCGACTTGCCTCATTTCTCTCAAAATAGTATAATGACCGTTGATCTTTTAGCATTTCTTAAATTCCCTAATTCCAGCCCAAATACAAATGAAAGCACTAAAAACTACAATTTTAATATTTCTTGCCCTAACCGCAATTTTTCTGCTGGTATTTAGAGCTACGCATGCAAACGCTACAAAAACGGTAAGAGCCGCGGAAAACTTAAAACCTAAAAACATGGCTTTTGAGATTGGGCACAAGCAGGTAAACAGGGTGGAGGTGCTGGAGAAGTTTTTCGAAAAATACAAGTCACCACTTAAAGAAAATGCTCAAACCTTCGTAGCTGTTGCCGACAAGTACGGAATCGACTACACGCTTTTGCCTTCTATTTCGTGCCAAGAATCAACCTGCGCAAAATTTCTAATTGAAGGCTCATACAACCCGTTTGGCTGGGGAGTCTACGGAAATCAACATATTGCCTTTGAGTCTTACGATCAGGCAATAGAGGCGGTTGGAGAAGGCTTGTACAAAGGGTACTTTTCTAAAGGATTGGATGAACTTCACGAAATAGCCCCGGTTTATACACCTCCTTCAAACGGAAGCTGGTATAGGGGTGTGACTTACTTCTCAAACCAAATAGGCGACATCGCACTAGCACTATAAAATGCTAAAATTCCCATGCTTGGGCGAGTGGCGGAACTGGTATACGCGCACGGCTTAGAACCGTGTCCTTTATGGTTGAGGGTTCGAGTCCCTCCTCGCCCACCAAAAAATTTCACTGAGGTTTTAATATAACGTTCCCACTTCAAGCTCCATAGTATGGAGTTCTTTTTGAGGCAGGTGAATTTTCTTTGGGGTGATTAGAAGCAGCAGCGCCGCAATTACTGCTGCGCTCAAACCTACGATCGCAAATGTTGTTTTGTAACCTAAAAGGTCGGAAAGAATGCCAGCAATTACAGGCTCGAAAAAGTAAGCGGTGCAGGCAGTTATTCTAATTAGACTTATTAGATAAAGTCCAGATTTACCAGAACGCTTCTGGTAATCGCTAAAGACTGCATCATTAAGGGGCATGGCAAAAGAGAGCGCAACTCCGGTAATAAAAATAATTACAAAAAGGAGAGGTAAATACTCAATCACATAAGACAAACTCAAAACGCTCCCAGCAAGAAAAAGTCCCAATAGAGACAATCGTTTTTTCCCAGTTTGAACAGAAAACCTGGAAAGCACAAACGGCCCAATTAACATTGGGATAGAAAAGAGTGTGATGATAAGCCAATTCAAACCCTCCCCAATATTAAGACTTTCCCCAAGAAGCGCCCCAAAATTCCAAAACATTTCCTCTATAAAAAGGACTGTCACAGCAACTAACATCACAGGAAAAAGTTTTGAAGTAAACAATCGAAAGTATTTAAACTCAGAAATGAGGGGAGGATGAACTTCTAGGGCTAGGTCTTGTTTTACCCCCTTTGGCTCTTTAATAACCCACGCGGCAAAAATAGCAAATATAAAGGCCAAAAGAGTAAAGGCCATTATTGTGAGAAGCGCATTGGTCATACTTGTGGCACTTATACTCTGCACAATAATCGGTCCAGCAATCCCTGCCACAAGATACGTAAAGTAAATGTATCCCCAATCCTTGGAATACGCCCTGAACTTATCATCGCCAACAACAAAACTTCGTTGGCTGATCATTAATAACTCGTAAAAAATGTACCAGGAAACAGTTGCGACAAAAAATAACGCGATGCCGCCTGTAGCAATACCACCAAGTGTGAGAAGTGGAAAAGAAAACGCCAAGCCGATACTTACTAAAAACTGGGCCTTCCAGCCCTTAAGCTTTAGGATACGAGGAAAAATAACGTCGGTAAAAATCCCTAAAAATGCGCCGATGCCAAAAATTAGACCCATGATTGTATTGCTAACACCGCTGTCTACAATGATTTGAGGGAAAGTGTAAGCCATGCCGGTTTCGGCAAGAGCAATAAAAAAGGTCGGGAAGCAGTAAAGAAGTAGATGCCTGTGCGACCAAGTACGTTCTGAGCTAACTAATGCCAAGGTATGCATACTGATTAAGAATACCTGAGTTATGTGGGAGGGGGCAAGATAATCCGAAATATTAACTCTGTCCTATAGTGTTTGACGGCGCGGCCAAAAGGTTGTATAATCGCAGCATTCCGTAATCCTAAGGAGGATCTATGGCTAAGAATGCAACGCGGGCCCAATCAAAAGGCTCTGGGTGTATCTTGGGGATTGTCGCTTTAATCTTCATGGGCGCCGTAGTCTGGGGTTTCTTGACTACAATACCCGCTACTGTATCACAATCAGGTGGAATCTGGTTCGGGGCCTTATTTTTGTTCCTGGTAGTCTACGGCATCGTAGAATACAGACGAAAATGAGCCCGGCCGCGATACTCACCAAACAGGACGACCCTTGTGCTCAGACACAAAGGCCGTCCTGTAACACTTTATGACCACTTTTTCCAAATCTTTATCACTTCCCATAAAAGTATGCTAAAATAATCCAGGAATTTCGCAGACTAACAAAACAAACATGCAAGTAAAAGTAGAAAAACAACCCAAATCAACTCTTTCAATAAACATTATTGTTCCTAATGACAAGGTAAAAGAAACTTATGTCCAGGTTCTAAAGGAAGCGGTTTCGGCTGCTGAGGTTCCAGGCTTTAGAAAAGGCCAGGCGCCGCAAAACCTTATTGAGGACAAGCTTAATACTTCCGAGCTTTACGGTGAGGTTGTAAATAAGCTTTTGCAAACTTATTACCCGCAGGCGCTAAAAGAACATAAAATTTCGCCAATTTCTAATCCTAAAGTTGAAATTAAAGAGTTTGAAATTGAAAAGGACTTTGAATTTACCGCAACTGTTGCTACAAAACCCGAATTTAAAATAAACGAATATAAGGCTGACCTTAAAAAACTTTACGAAACAAAAGGCGTTGAACATAAAGGTCACGATCACGAAACTCACCTTTCGGCAAATGAAATTATTGATCTTTTGGTAAAGAAAACCGATTTAGAGGTTCCGCAACTTTTGATTGACGAAGAAATTGAGCGCATGCTTGCCCGCCTAGTTGATCAAACTCAAGTCTTGGGAATGTCACTGGAAGATTATCTAAAAGCTCAAAATAAAACCGCGGAGCAGATTCGTGATGATTATAAAAAGTCTGCAGAAACTAGCATAAAGGCCGAATTTATCTTGCAGCAGCTTATTAATGACGAAAAAATAGAGGTTCCGGACAGCGAGGTTGACGAGGCAATTGCTGCCGTTGGCGACGCCAAAACCCAGGAACAAATGCGAACCCCACTTCAAAAATGGTATATTAAAAGCGTTCTAGCAAAGAACAAGCTTCTAAACAAGTTGATTGAGGAAGCTGAAGGTTCAAAGGAAAAGAAAAATGCAAAATAACGTATTAGTTCCAATAGTAGTCGAAAAAGATCCAAGTGGGTTCGAAAGATCATACGATATTTACTCACGCCTTTTGAAGGATTTTATTATTTTCGTAACCGGTCCTATTGAAATGAATGTCGCCAATACTTTTATTGCCCAAATGTTATTTTTAGAAAATCAGGATCCAAAACGCGATATTAGCGTTTATATAAATTCACCAGGCGGGGACGCATATTCCGGAATGGCGATGTACGACACGATAAAGCATGTTAAAAATGATGTTTCTACAATTAACGTAGGTCTTGCTGCAAGCGCCGGAGCTTTAATTTTGGGCGCGGGAACAAAAGGCAAAAGATTTGCCTTACCCGGCTCATACTCAATGATTCATCAAGTTTTAGGCGGAATTGAGGGACAGGCAACAGATGTGGAAATTACCGCAAAGCACATGCTTAGGCTTCGTGAACAGTACGCCCAAGCAATAGCAAATGACACGGGCAATGCATTAAAGAAAGTTTTGACTGATATTGAGCGGGATAACTGGATGGACGCTTCCGAAACCGTAAAATACGGCCTTATTGACAAAGTAATGAATCCCAAAGAAAATTCTAAAAAGTAACTGCTGCGACGGGTAGGGGACCTTAGCTCAGTTGGTTAGAGCGCTACATTGACATTGTAGAGGTCACAGGTTCGAGCCCTGTAGGTCCCACCAAAATTAGCAGATCACCCTATAGCCTTTACATTTTGCTCGTTTCGCTATATAATCAGGTCTCAAGATTAAATAAATCTACCAGCAAGCAAAGGAGCTTGAGATGATAATTCAAAAGGATGGCGCAACCCTGTTCATTGACGATAGGGGGGCAACGATCTCGAGGTTTCAAATTGGGAGCGTGGATGTTATCTATCCTCTGCAGATGAGAAAGGCGGGCGATAACGTTAAGCTACGCGGCGGCGTACCAATTCCATTTCCTTGGTTTGGGCCATGGGAAGGACACTTGCAGCACGGGTTCCTCCGAGAAATACCTCTCATGCCCGAGCCCGAATATAACAAAGGCACTTGTGCTTATCGCTTAGACTGGGAGGCTATCAACCCTATTCTGCCAGAGGATTTCGGCTACCCAGAAAAAATCAGGATGGGTGCGCAATTCAGTGTAGATGAAGGTATGCTTGCTCAACAAATCGTTGTGCATCCAGGCCCGTGTGACCCCGACGCACCATTTAATGCAGGGTTTCATCCCTACTTCTGCATGCCCGGGAGAGAGGCGGTAGTTAGGGTTGGCCGAAAGGAAGTAGTCGTTTCGCAGGGGAATTTCAAGCTGGGCCACCACATCCAGATAGATGGGCCGATGGTGAATACAACGGTTCACATTAAAGGCTTGGGCACCCTTACACTCCATGCATATGGCCTTCTGGGCCGAAGCGAGGCGAAAACTCTAATCTGGACCGATGACCTCGATTACCTTTGCGTGGAGCCTGTTCTTGATGACGTGACCTTGTTTGGAACCAAGGAGGGTTTTAAGCTTGGCGACCTTTCAAAAACGAGGTTGAACGCAATGGGGTACACCTGCAAAGTTGAACTAGAAAACTAAAAAGCTGAAACCCAGCAAAAGACCTTAGAGAAATCTAGGGTCTTTTTATGTAAAATTAGTTTTAATGACCGAAAGCCGTCAAAAAACACTTAAACTTCTTGGGATCTTTGTCCTTGTCCTAATCCTCGGCCGATTAACTTTACCCATCGTAGACTCGCCAAAAACCGTAGCCCTTATTAATAGTGTTGGGCCTTGGGGACCGGTGGTGGTAGTAACTTATGTTGTAGCAACGCATGTTTTTGCCCCTCTTGCCGGAAGCCCAATGTTTTTTGTTAGCGCCACGGTCTACGGCATGCGGGATTCAATCATTTATTTCTTTATCGGAGGTCTATTTAGTTCGGTAATCAACTTTTGGATAGCCCGAAGGTACGGGCGCAAATGGGTCCTAAGGCTTGCCGGAAAGCATGCTATGGACGATATAGATAATTTTGCCGAGGTTGGCGGAACTCAAATTTTATTCTTTGCCCGGCTTTTTGGAGTATCGCTTTTTGATTTTATTTCGTACGCGGCAGGCCTTACAAAAATTAGCTTTAAAACCTACTATCTTATTACAGTTGTATTAAGCGTATTCCACGGAGTTTTTACCTATTATGTTTACAGGGGCTTGGATTTTGGAACGGAGCAGGGGATTACAATCTGGCTTGCAACACTTATTCCTGCAGCGCTGCTTTTCACATTTGTAACAAGAAGGTACTTGCACAAGAAGGTTCAGCAGAAACGGGCAGTTGAGACTATTTCTTCCTCTGAACCTCCACATGCCTAAAACAAGTCACCGTGTGGTCGTTTACTAGACCTGCGCCTTGCATGTACGCATAGCAAACGGTTGGGCCCACAAACTTAAACCCACGCTTTTTCATGTCTTTGCTCATGGCAACGGCCTCAACCGAAACTGCCGGCAAATCTCTGACCTTGCCCCATTTATTTACAATCGTCTTACCGTTCACAAACTGCCAGATGTATTTATCAAACGAACCAAACTCCTTTTGCACCTCTAGAAACGCCCTAGCATTAGCAACTGTTCCTCTAATCTTCAAATTATTGCGAACAATTCCAGCGTCACTCATTAATTTCGCAACTCTTTTTTCGTCAAACCTCGCAATCTTTTTAGGATTAAAATCGTCAAACGCACGCCTAAAGTTTTCGCGTTTCCTAATCATTAACAACCAACTAAGCCCCGCCTGAAAAGTGTCCAAAACAATATATTCAAAATGAAGCTCGTCGTTATGAAGTGGGGTGCCCCACTCAGTGTCGTGATATTTAATCATAGCCTCATCTTTGCCCGGCCATTCACATCGAACAAGTTTAACTTTTGTCGCCATCTTTCTATATAACCACACTTTTCTCACCTTTGCGATCTTTGCGAAGCGCTGGCTTTTTCGTCATAATTAAGCGGTGAAAAGTCTTACCTACTACTTAAAAACGGCGATCCTAATGGCCATACTTACAGCCGAATCCTATTTTGTAACAAACTTACTTCTTACATACGTCAGATCAGAAGACTACTTTACGCCGGGCTGGCAAACCCTAGCAGTTATTGGCGTGGCGCTTCTGCTTGTTTTGTGCACTTATACTTTAACCGTTGGTGCCTGGGGAAAGTGGGAGCAGTACTTTGTTGTACCCGCTCCAATTTCAGGCGGAATTTTTCTTGGACTTCTTATGCTTAACCCAACATACGCAATTCTTGTTGCGGCTGTCTGTTACGCCATTATTGCTTACGATGTTTGGGTTTCAACAAATGTCAGCAAGATGATGCTTTTCTTTGACCCGCGGACTATTTTGCGTTTTTCAAACCGTGGGGTTATGTTTGCCTTCGCGCTTCTTGCTGGTGTAATGACTTTTCTGCACCCCTCAATTCAGAAAAATCAGTTTGACGTTAGCGGTGAGATTGCTGAAATTGCCCAACAGCAGGTAGATACGGCCCTTGAATCGCAGCAAGATAAGGTCGAGAGCACGGTAGAGAGCCAGGTTGGGCAGACGGGATTTTCGTTTGAAATATCTAACTTTAATTTAGATTTGCGCAGTACGGTAAAAAGCGAGGTTGATAAAATAATCGCCCCGTACCGCGAGTTTATTCCTCCGCTTATCGCGTTTCTTGTTTATTTCCTAATAAGATTTTTGGGAGGGCTTGCCAACTTTGTGTTTAACCTAATTGCGCCGTTACTATTTGGGCTTGCGAGGGGCACGGGACTGTTTCATATTTTACATGTGCCGGTGCAAAAAGAGACGCTATCGTTTTCACCCGAACAGGATGTTGATCATATGGTAACGCACGCGCCTTCTATTACTCCAAAGTAGTGTGGGCAATCTGTGAGATTTTCTGTGCTTTTTCTATCGTAAAATCTCCAACACGAGTACGAACTAAGCTTACAATCACGCCACCAACACCCAAATCCTCGCCTAAATCGTGCGCCAATGACCTTACATAAAAGCCTTTCGCGCAGGTAATTTTTAGGTTTGCGACGGGAAGCTTTTTATCTCCAATAGATCTTTCCTCCAGCTTCTGCAACTCCAAATCGTAAACCTCAACTTCTTTTACTGGAAGTTCGTCCTCGTTTGTTTGGCCAGCTCTTGCCTTTTTGTAAAGTTTTCTGCCTTCAACTTTTACTGCCGAAAAGGCTGGAACCCGCTGGGCAAACTTTCCAGTGTATTTTTGTAGCAAATCTCCAAGTTTTTCTTTTATCTCATCTAAATTAACTGGGTTATCAGAAAAAGAAAGCGGGCCTTCCATGTCGTAAGTAAGGGACCGGACACCAAAAGCAATTTCAGCTAAGTATTCTTTTCGCAGGTTCATAATTTCGGGCTGCTTTTTTGTATCCTCGCCTGTCAGAACAACCAAAACGCCCTCGGCTAAAGGGTCGAGCGTACCTGCGTGGCCAATCTTTTTGGTCCTTAAAACCCCGCGAAGTTTTGCCACAACGTCGTGGCTAGTCCAACCTTTTTCTTTGTAGACATTTAGAATCATTTCGTGGTAATAATATCATTGTGGAATCAAGAAACCTCATATTAACCACATCAACAACCACAACCCCTTTTAAGGGGTAATATTCGTAATCACAACTTCATAATTGAGCTAAAACAGTATAAACTTGAGAAAGGAATTTAATGTCAAAGAAAAAAGTTATTGAACAACTAAAAAATGACCCGTTAATGCCGCTTCGCCACAGCGCCGAACACGTGCTTCATATGGCGATGCAAGAACTGTATCCAAGTCTTAAAAAAGTAATGGGCCCTCCAATTAAGGACGGGTTCTACTTTGATTTTGACTTAGACGTTGCTGTTTCTCCTGAAGATTTTCCAAAGATTGAAGAGAAAATACAGGAGATTATTGATGCCAAATTGCCTATAAAATCCATGAAATCTAGTTTAGGTGATGCTAGAGCTATTTTTGCCAATAATGAGTACAAACTTGATACTTTAGACGAAATTGAAAAAAGAGGCGAAGAAGTAACCCTGTATGAAGTGGGCGAAAAGGGTGGGGAACACTATGATTTAGACCTTTGCGCAGGTCCTCATCTTGATAATACGGCCGATGTTAAAGCCTTTAAGCTTCTAAGCGTTGCTGGAGCTTATTACAAAGGCGATGAGAAAAACAAAATGCTTCAAAGAATTTATGGTACGGCCTTTGATTCAAAAGAAGCACTGGCCACATATCTTGAGCAAATAGACTTGGCTAAACAAAGAGATCACAGAAAACTTGGTCCAGAGTTAGAGCTATTTTTCCTGCATGAAACCGCGCCAGGAAGCCCGTACTGGCTTCCAAAGGGCATGGTGGTCCTAAACGAACTTATCTCATATTGGCGGGAAGAACATGCCAAAAGGGGGTATCTGGAAACCTCAACGCCCCTAGTCAACAAAAAGGAACTCTTCGAAACTTCCGGCCACTGGCAGCACTACAAAGCCGATATGTTCATTGCCGACATGGGAGAAAATGAAGTTTATGGCATAAAGCCAATGAACTGTCCAAACGCCATGATAGTTTTTGGATCAAAATCTCGAAGTTACCGGGATTTGCCACTAAGACTTTCTGATGTTGACACGTTGCACAGATACGAGCGCTCAGGGGTACTAAACGGGCTTTTAAGAGTTCGTTCGTTTCGTCAGGACGATTCGCATAACTTCATCTCGGAAGACCAAATCAAAGCTGAATATGCGGAAATATTTGATATCGCGAATCAGTTTTACAGCGTTTTAGGGCTTGAATTCAGATATCGAATCGGGACCCGTCCTGAAGGCTTTCTTGGCAAGGTAGAGGCTTGGAACAGGGCAGAAAAAGCGTTGTACGAAATCCTAGACGAAACGGTTGGAAAAGGTAACTACCACGTTGCGGAAGGCGACGGCGCGTTTTACGGTCCAAAGGTGGACATTTTGATGGACGATTCTTTAGGCCGCGAATGGCAAATGGGCACGATTCAGCTTGATTTTCAGCTTCCCGAAAGATTTGACCTTTCTTACGTTGATAAAGACGGGCAGAAGAAAAGGCCGGTTGTGGTTCATAGAGTTATTTACGGATCTTTGGAAAGGTTCATCGGAATTCTGATTGAACATTTTGGCGGCGCATTTCCAGTTTGGCTATCACCGGTTCAGATTGAGATCGTTCCAATTTCGGATAAACACCTGGAATACGCTCAAACGGTTGCGCAGATGGCGAGGGAACAGGGGCTACAAGCTCAAGTTAGTGACAAAGATGGCTCTATGGGGGCAAAAATAAGGCAGGCGCAGCTTCAGAAGATTCCTTACATGTTTGTAGTGGGGGACAAGGAGATTGAAAGCGGGCAGGTTAGCGTGAGGCTTAGAAACAACGAAGATTTAGGCGCAAAAGCCACCGAAGAAGTTTTGGCGAGGATAAAGGAAATAAAGTTGACCAGAAGCCTATCGCTATGGTAAGTTTAACCCCGTCAAAACTGTGAATAAACGCTATCAACTAAACGAAGGAATTAAATCAACACAACTGCGGGTAATTAAAGGGAACGGCGAAAATTTGGGCGTGATTGACAAAAAGGAAGCGTTAGCGCTAGCTAAGCTTGAGGGCAAGGATTTGGTTGTAATTGTTGAAACAACAACTCCACCAGTTGCCAAAATTTTGGACTTTAATAAGTTTTTGTACGAAGAAAAGAAAAAATCTTCCGCGGCAAAAGCAAAATCCAAAAAAAGCGAACTAAAAGAGTTTAGGTTTGGGCCCAACATTGGCGCAGGAGATTTAAATGATAGAGTTGAGCGCGCCAAGGAATTTTTAGCTGAGAACAACCGGGTTCAATTTACAGTGCAGATGAAAGGTCGCGAACAGGCATATCCTGAAATTGCCTTCGAAAAACTTGAAAAGGTTGAAAAGGATTTAAAGGGAATTGGAAGAATTGAGGACCGGGTAAAGAAGATGGGAAACCGCGTCATGGCGACGTTTATAAGGGGTTAAGATGCCAAAAACAAAGACAAACAAAACAGCTAAAAAAAGAATGAAGATCACAAAAAGCGGAAAGATTCTGACAAAACAGATTCGGACCGGACATTTGAAAAGTAAGTGGTCAACTAACAAACGTTTTAGAAAAAACACAGGTGCGGAGGTTTCTTCGGTTGGGTACAAAAAGATACTTAAGAGCTTGCTTAAAAAAAGCGGCAAAGGAATTAAAATTTAAACATGCCAAGAGTTAAAGGCGGCCCCCAAGGCCATTTAAAACATAAAAAAATATTAGACAAAGCCAAAGGCTACAGAGGTAGCAGAAACAGGCTTTATAAAAGAGCAGCTGATGCCGTAAAAAGAGCAGGGGAGCATGCTTTTGCTGGAAGAAAACAAAGAAAAAGACAAATGAGAAGTTTGTGGATTGTAAGATTAAACGGCGCGTTAAGTTCATATGGCGTAAAATACAGCAGGTTTATAAAAGGGCTTAAGGACGCTGACATTCAGATGAACAGAAAAATTCTTTCGGACATGGCAATTCGCGATCCTAAGGCTTTTGAACAGATAGTAGAAAAGGTTAAAAAGACCTTTAAATAAAGTTCCCCAACTATTACAATTAAATATATGGAAAAAGCACTCCAGGGGGTCATACTACAGTTTAAAGAAATGTATGAGGATCGAGTAAAATCTCTGCTAAAAGACGACCACGCCTTAAAAGCCGCCGATCTAGAAACTCTGAAAATGCAATTACTGAAGGCACCTAGTAGTCTGTCTTCGGTTATAAGTCGGCAGATATCGACTCAACAAACAATGGCAGCCATGAGAGAGGTAGGGGAGGCCTTCAATCCACTGCGCACGGAAGCCATAGAAACTTTTGAGCTACTGGAGAACAAAAAGCGCCTGTTAATAGAAGCCGAGAATGAAATGTATGACTTAACCCTCCCTTTACCCGCGCAGGACTCAGGTTACCTGCACCCAACCACTCAAGTAATCCGCGAACTAAACAGCTTTTTTAGATACCATGGTTATTCGGTTTATGAAGGCCCGGAAATTGAAACCGCCGAATACAACTTTAGGAAATTAAACTTACCGGAAAATCACCCGGCAACCGATCAGCAGGAAAGTTTGTTTATTATGCAACCAGACATTTTGCTACGCACTCATACTTCGTCTGTTGAAGCCCGCGCGCTTACTAACCTTGAGCCACCAATTAGGCTTGTGGTGCCTGGAAAATGCTTCAGAAACGAAACTTTAAGCAAAACCAACTCATCATTTTTCTATCAATATCAAGGCGTTGTTGTTGATAAGGGAATTACTTTGAAACACCTTAAGGCAACTTTGGAACAAGCCCACAAATTTTTATTCGGCGAAGATACCGTTTTAAGGTTCCGCTACAAATATTACCCCGAAGTTTCACCCGGGATGGGCGTTGATATGAAGTGCAAGTTTTGCGATGGCGTAGGTTGTGATGTTTGTAAAGGCCGCGGTTGGCTTGAAATGCTTGGAAGCGGAATGATTCATTACAATACTTTGAAAATGTGTGGGATTGACCCGGAAGAATACACCGGCTTTGCCTTTGGCATGGGCTTGGATAGACAGGTTATGCAAAAATTTGCGGTTAGTGACATTAGAAAGTTGTATGGCGGAGGAGTTGTTTATCAATGATAGTACCGATTGAATGGTTAAAAGAATATGTTGATATTAAAAAGTCTCCAAAAGAGATTGCGGCATCTTTTACAGCGCTTGGTTTAATGCTAGACCGCCCAATTGAAAATAACGTTTTGGATCTGGAACATCGCATGGATCGTTCGGATTGGCTTTCAATTGTGGGCTGTGCACGGGATTTGGCCGCAATGGAGGGGCTGCCTCTGAAATCCCCTGAAGGTTTAGTACCAGAATCAGCAGGAAGTGGGGGAGTGGAAATAAAAGTTGAGGCAGATGATTTGGTTCACAGATTTAATACGCGCGTTTTTCGAGGTGTAAAGGTTACAGAGTCCCCAAAGTGGCTTCGTGAAAGGCTTGAAGCGTACGGGCTTCCTTCCAAAAATAACATTGTTGATATTACAAACTACGTGATGGTTGAGCTTGGGCAGCCAATGCACGCACAGGATCTGGCAAAGTTTAGTGAGCAAGAAATTGTCTTGCGCCGGGCAAAGACTGGTGAAGAAATAACGACGTTGCTGGGCGAAAAAGTAAAACTTGATAACGAAACATTAGTTTTGGCCGAAGGGAAAAATTTAATAGGAATTGGTGCAATTGTTGGAAGTCCTGCAACCGCTGTTGACCAAAACACCACCGACATAATTTTGGACGCGGGAAATTATAACCAGTCAAACGTGCGCAAAACTTCGCGTCGTTTAAACATTCGAAACGAAACGGTTCTTAGAACCGAAAAGTTTTTACACCCGCACCTAACTCAAGTTGCCATAGAACGGGCAACAAAGCTAATTTTGGAACTTGCGGGCGGGCAGTACTTTGAAAACACAGATTATTATCCAAAAGAAATCCCGTTAACAAAAATGGAGCTAAGATACTTAAGAATTGAGAAGGTAGGCGGTGTTTTTGTTGAGCCGCAGACCATTAGAAACATTTTGGAGTCCTTAGGGTATAGGGTCTTAAATACCATTCCTGACGGGCTAAAACTTGAGGTCCCGTATTTTAGAACCGATGTTCAGGTTGAAGACGATATTGTTTCTGACATTTTAAGAATCAGCAATTACGAAAATATTCCGCTTGAAGCAATCAGTGCCGCGCCTCCCAAGGAAGTAACTCCGGAAATTTATAATTTTGAAGAAAAGTGCCGCGACATTTTGGTAGCACTTGGAATGCATGAGCATATTACAAACCCACTTGTGAAGTTTGATGAAAATGACACAGACACCGGGCAGATTCGGCTGGAAAACTCCCTAAACTCCGAACAAGACGCTCTACGAACTTCAATTTACAAAACATTAAAGCCTGTTTTGGCGATTTATAGAAAACATAAGATTGGAGGCGCAAAACTTTTTGAAGTAGGACTAACTTACTACAAAACCGGCAAGCGCTATGAAGATATAAAAGAGGTACGAACGATAGAGGGCGTGGTTTCAACAGAAAACGGCGTGGTGGAAGCCAGTAACAAGGTTAAGGCGATCTTGGCCGCGTTTTTCAAAAACCTTGGCGTTGATAATGTAAGGTACGAAAAGTCTGACGCAGTTGGGGTAAACACCGCGGTAATATTTCAGAATAAACTTGCGCTTGGTGAGGTTCGATTAGACTCATTTACTTTATTTTCGGAAAATTTGCTGAAAGCGGAAAAGTCACAGCTAAGAGTTCGCGACACGTTAATGCACAAAACCACCGAGGATATAACTTTGGAAGTTGATGCAGACAAGGCACTCGGACCAATGTTAGCAAAAATTAAAGGCTCAAGTGAAAAAATTGCTGATGTGTTTGTTGCGGATGAATTTGTGAAAGGTAATAAAAAGGCGATAACGATTAGGCTGACCTTCGAAAGCGAAAACGAAATGGGCAGAGCTGAGGTTGAGGAAATAAAAAAGGCAATTACAAAACCGTAAGCCTTATTGAGTGATCGCCCTTGCCACCTTCATCATCTTCAGCCTCCGCCCTAAATTCGTGCGAACCTGTCTGGCTGCCGTCAAAAGTAAAGTTATAGCCGTAAGGGTAGGATTTATCTTTAGTCACTTCGTTGCCATCTAAAAACACGCGGACATTCTCAATATCTCTAACCGTAGAAACTTCAACCTTTAGCCTAAAATTGCGCGGGACTGTTTGACCATCCTTAACGCCAACAATGCGAACAGTAGGATCACCTTCTTCAGGATCATCTCCATCATACTCAAGACCAGATTCCATCATCGGAGGGAAATACTCATCCTTACCGCTGAAATTTTCGCTAACCCACGCATCAACATCGGTTTGCCATTCAAGCATTTCGGCCTGAATTCCAATGTAGTTATTCTCTTCAGTATCCTCAGCGTCTTTACAGGCTTTGTTAGCAATTTTGCCGTCGGCCTTGCAAACTTCCAAGGTCTGGTACCAGTCACTAACGGAGGTAGGTTCGGTTCCAACAATAAACCATTCATTTTTTTTGTCGAAATCTTCGTACGGAAGCATTCCGGTTAGAGAGTCTACTTCAAATTTTTTGACATCTTCGGGTGCGACAAAATCGTTTGGCTTTTTATCTTTTATGGCATCGAGCATAGCTCTTCGCCAAATAGGCGTTGCGCCGGAAACACCTGAAGCAACTGCGTACATCGGATCATTATTATTATTCCCAACCCACACACCAACCGCCATTTCTTTTGTAAAACCTAAGGCGTAGTTATCACGCTTATCATCTGTAGTACCAGTCTTAACCGCTACATCTTGGCCTCCAATGTACAGCAAACTTCCAGCACCAAAAACATCAGATCTGGCGCCATCATCAGATAAGATATCAGAAATTAAAAATGCTACTTCTTCACTCACGGCTCTTTCACCACCAGTGTCCCGCCAACTGTACAAAATAGTTCCGTTTGCATCTTTTACTTCCAGGATCGGATTTGGCTGTCTGTAAACTCCGCCCGCGCCAAAAGTTGCAAACGCACCTGTCATTTCCAAAAGTTTAGTTTCGCCACCACCTAAAGTAATTGCCGGTCCATATCTTTGTGGGTTATCAAAAGTGGTGATTCCAAGTTTTTGCGCGGTTTTAATCATTTGATCAACACCCACAATTGACACAGCCTTAACCGCCGGAATGTTTAACGAGTTGCCTAAAGATTTTCGAAGCGACATTGGCCCTCTAAACTGTCCATCGTAGTTTGCGGGTACGTAATCTTTTCCGCCGTCAGCACCTCTAAAAATGGTTGGGACGTCTAAAAACGGGTAGGCGGCAGTATAACCTTGAGAAAGCATTGTGGCGTAGGTAATAGGCTTTATAGACGAACCTGGCTGGCGCTTTGCCACCGTTACGTTTAGATTTGGCTCAAAAAGACAGCTGTTTTCACCTGTAATTCCTGAAATACAGCCTTCGGGGTATGAATCCGCAAAATAATCTTTTGAACCCACCATTGCTAAAATTTGGCCAGTTTGTGGGTCAATGGCAACGGCTGCACCATTATTAACATTCACCGACGCCGCATCTTCAACTTCTTCTTTTACGATTTGTTGCAATGATTCCTGAAGTTCTAAGTCGAGGGTTGTGGTAACTTGCAAGCCCGCTTGTTCAACAAATTCTTCACCATATCTTTTTGCCAGTTCTTCTTTTACGAAAAACACAAAGTGCGGGGCTTTAAATGAAACTGCTGCCGGCTCAAACTTAAGGTCTTCAGCAAGCGCGGCCTGGTATTCTTCGTCGCTTAGGTAGTGTCGTTTTCCATCATTGTCTGTCCAACCGCGCTCGTTCATCAAATATAAAACGTAATTCTTTCTTTCAAGCCCAACCGCAGGGTCGGAACTGTACGGCGAATATTTGGTGGGGCTTTGGGGAAGTCCTGCCAAAAATGCGCCCTCGGCTGTGCTTAGTTCAGAAGGATTTTTATTAAAATAGGCTTTGGAAGCAGTGAGCGCGCCATAACTTTGCCCGCCGTACGGGGTTTCGTTTAGGTACATCTGCAAAATTTCATCTTTTTTGTAGCGGCCTTCAAGCTGTAAAGATAAAACAAGCTCTTTTAATTTTCGGGTAACAGTTCGATCTTGAGTAAGAAGCGCGTTTTTCACAACCTGTTGAGTTAGTGTTGAACCTCCCTGCAAGCCCTGGCCGGTAAAAGTGTTCCATAAAGCGCGAACCATGCCACGAAGAGAAACTCCCCTGTGAAGATAAAAATTTGAATCTTCAACCGCTAACGTTGCGTGCACAAGGTGTGGTGAAATATCTTTTAGCTCAATAAGGCTCCGGTTTTTTTCACCGTAAACTTCATAAATTGGCTGCCCGTTTCTGTCCAAAAGTTTGGTGGAAAGTTCTTCACCGCGGGTTAGTAGCCGGTTTGGATTTGGAAGATCCCGGGAAAAGATTGCAAGAACTATAAATGTTAAAACAATTCCTACAAGTACAGCACCCAAGGCAAAAGACGAAAGGTAGGTAAGCAGGAGCAACATTTTCTTTCTGTCGGTTCGGGCGGCTAAAACTAATTTTTTGGCTTTGACGAAGTGCCGCCTTGCTTTTGCGGTGTTTACGGTGAATTTCGAGTTGAAGTGATTGACTCTTCTCATAGGCTTTTGTACCTGAGTATTATAGCGCAAACCTCGTGTTGGGCGCGAAACACTTCCGAACACTTCAACCATTCGCTATACTAACCTCATGCCAAAAGCCACAAATACTGACTCAAAAAAGATCGATGAAATCTTAACTCGTGGCGTCCATGAAATTTTCACCAAAGAAGAACTTCGTAAAAAACTAAAAAGCGGCCGCCAACTCCACTTAAAGCTTGGAACTGATGTTACCGGCCCAAACCTTCATCTTGGGCATACGGTTGTTCATAGAAAACTTCGCGATTTTCAAGAACTTGGGCACAAAGTAACTCTTATTATTGGCGACTTTACAACTTTGGTTGGGGATCATTCGGACAAGGTGGATATGCGCGAGGAAACTTCGGCGGCAGAAATTGCCCAAAATGAAGAAACGTACAAAGAACAGTTTTTCAAAACTGTAATTGAGGCCCAAACTGAAATTCGTCACAACTCAGAATGGTTACAAAAACTAAATTTTAACGATGTGATCGGGCTTGCGAAACAATTTACAATTGCGCAGATGCTAGAACGCGATACCTTCATGCAGCGTTTCAAAAAGAAAAATCCAATAGGCTTAGATGAATTTATGTACCCGCTAATGCAAGGTTACGATTCCGTGGCTTTAGAGTGCGATGTGGAATTTGGTGGGACCGAGCAAACTTTTAACCTTCTCGCCGGACGAAAAATTATGCCTGTCTTTGGCCTGCAACCGCAGTCCGCGGTGGTGATGAGGCTTTTAACGGGCAACGATGGCCGTCCAATGGGCAAAAGCCTTAAAAATTTTATTCCAGTTAATGACACACCAAACGACATGTTCGGCAAAATAATGTCGATAGTTGATGATGTGATCTTTGAATACTTCGAACTTGTAACGCGTGTTCCGATGGAAGAAATTGCCGAGATGAAGTCCGAGGTTAAGCACGGAGCGAACCCGATGGAGTTTAAGAAACGCTTAGCAAAAGAGGTTGTAAGTTTTTACCACGGTGAAAATGTGGCGGCTGAAACCCAGGCACGATTTGAAAGAACAGTTCAGATGAAGGAGCTTCCAGATGAGATGATTGTGGTTGATGTGCAGGGCAATTCCACGCTTTTTGATACTTTAAAATTGGCCCTTGGCGAAAGCGTTTCTTCATCTGAAATTAAGCGTACGATAAGACAAGGTGGGGTAGAGGTAAACGGCATCCGCATAACCGATCCTACCGAAATGATAGAAAATAAGTCGGGCGATGTCTTAAAATTTGGCAAGAGGGTTTTCGCAAAAATCAAATGATGAGTTTAGATAAACAAAAAATAAAAGAGATTAAAAAAATGCTGAGGCACGTTCTCAAAAAGATTTTTAACAAAAAGGTTATGACCAAAGCTTTAATTCTAATCTCGGGCCTTTTGCTTATCGCAAGCTACACATTGCCTTATATCCTTTATCGCTAGGTCTCAACTGCTAAAATAACAATGATGAACCTAAACTCTCCCGTAACCGCAGTTCCAAAGATTGGACCAAAATACAAAACTCTTTTGGAAAAACTTGGGATCAAAACTGTCCGTGACCTGCTATATCACTTTCCCTTTAGATACGACGATTTAAGCCAGACAAAGCCTGTTGTGGAACTTGTGCTAAATGACGTGGTTACTATTACTGCAACCCTTAATTCAGTCGACAACATTTTTACCCGAAACCGCAAAAAAATCACCAAAGCTATATTTTCAGACGAAACGGGAAAGATTGGCGCCATTTGGTTTAATATGCACTACATAAAGAAAAATCTACTCGTTGGAGAAAGGTACGGCGTTAGCGGAAGGGTTGGGATTTCAGGTGGAAAGCTTGGCTTTGTAAGTCCGCAGATAGAGCGGCTGGGAAATGAAGATGGCGATGGGGCGGGCAGTTCGGTACATACGGGAAGGCTGGTTCCGATTTATCCTGAAACTTACGGCGTTAGTTCAAAGTGGCTGCGAACAAGAATCAGCGAAGTTTTGACCGTACTCGGAGGTTTGGCAGATCTGGAGGAATTTTTGCCGGAAAGCGTTTTGGATAAATACGGATTTATGGGTTTTGAAAAAGCTTTAAGAACATTTCATTTTCCGGACTCGCTTGAAGAGGCAAGTGAGGCAAAAAAGCGTTTTGCGTATGAAGAATTGTTTGTGGAACTTTTAAAAGTTGAGGGTCGAAAAGATGCCTGGGAAGACGATTTGAAAGGGCATGAGATGGTTCGCGATGGAAAGGTTGAGAAGAAACTTAACGCGTTTACAAGCTCGCTACCATTTGCTTTAACCGAGTCGCAGAAAGAAGCTCTTGAAACAATTTTTAACGATATGGTAGCAAAACACCCAATGAACAGGCTTTTGGAAGGGGACACGGGGGTGGGAAAGACGGTTGTGGCGGTAATTTCAGCCTATTTTGCCTATCTAAACGGCTACAAGACGCTTTATATGGCTCCAACCGAGATTCTAGCCCAACAGCAGTTTGAAACCCTTAAAAACTATCTTGAGCCCCTGGGGGCTAAGGTGATTTTACTAACAGGCGCAACGAAAGCAACAAAAACCTCGAAAAAACTCCCTGAAGGCGCGGATATAATTATTGGAACCCACGCGCTTATTTATCTTGAAGAAAAAATTAAAGATGTAGGTTTAATTGTGATTGATGAACAACAAAGGTTTGGGGTGGAGCAAAGAGCTAAGCTTTTGGAGCTTGGTACTAAGGGAAAAATTCCGCATTTGCTAACCATGACCGCAACTCCAATTCCACGAACCTTGGCACTTACTCTTTATGGAGATCTGGACATTTCATCGGTAAAGCCCCATAAATCTCGATATGACAATATAAAAACTTGGATACTTAGTGAGAAAAAACGGGCGGACGCATACGGGTGGGCAAGTACACAAAATGTACCCATATTTGTAGTTTGCCCTTTAATAGAAGCTTCGGACCATGAAATGCTTGAAAATGTAAGGGCAGCTGAGGTTGAATTCGAAAGTTTAAGAAACGGGCCCTTTAAAAACCTAACCGTTGGGCTTCTCCACGGCCGGATGAAAGCAAAAGAGAAAGAAGATATTGTAAGTAGGTTTAGGGGCGGCAAGTTGCAGGCTTTAGTTGCTACGCCGGTAATAGAAGTAGGGATAGATATACCTGACGCAACCATAATGATGATTGAAAGCGCCGAAAGGTATGGTTTAGCCTCCTTGCACCAGTTAAGGGGTAGGGTAGGGCGAACCGGGCAGCAGGCCTATTGCCTGCTTTTCATGTCTAAATACTCAAAAACAGGCTTTCAGAGGCTTAAAAACCTCGAAAAATACCATTCGGGCCTAAAACTTGCCGAAATAGACATGGGGCTACGAGGACAAGGCGATTTGTACGGCACAATGCAGCATGGATTTGTGGAATTTAAGGTTGCCGATCCTTCGGACTTTGAAGCTTTAGAAGCAGCGAAGGTGGACGCGGAAAGTTATTACTCAAAGCTTAGCAAATATCCAAAACTGAAAGAAAAACTTAAAGAAACTCGAAACACGCAAGTCGCCCAAAATTAGCGAATTGACAGAGGCTTTATTTCGTCATAAACTTTCACGGCGAATGGGAATTTGAACAAATTTCTCAAATTCCAAAAGGGCCCGTAGCTCAGTTGGCTAGAGCGCCAAGTTCACAACTCGGAAGTCGAAGGTTCAAGTCCTTCCGGGCCCATTCCCAGGCAGCAGGCGTCTGGCTCTTGATGGCTCACCTCGCGGTGCAAGACCAGCCAATCGCTGCCTGGGTTCAAAATTGCCCCGTAGCTCAGCGGTGTTTGGAGCGTCTCCTTGCCAAGGAGAAGGTCACAGGTTCGATTCCTGTCGGGGCATTTGGTTTGGGTAGCGGAAAAAAGTGCTTTTGCTGGTCGCACAAGCCCTGTTAGTCTCCGCCGGCCCCTCCCTCTTTCCAGGTAGCAGAGCGCGAAACCGTCTCCGCGGAATATCGCTGTTGTTGGCTACCACCTGCTGCCTGGATCGGAATTATGGACTTCAAGCGAACATTGTTGATTACACTATCAACCGCTTGAAGTCCTTTTTGTTAGAGTATTGATATAATTAAAGGCACATGGCATATACTACATTGAAAGACGGGTATAAAAAGTTTTGGAGTAAGTATTTTATTGTTTTCTTAACGCAAGGTTTTACCTCGATTTTTATTAGTACTTTGGTTGTTTACCTTCTTTTTGTTTATTTACAGAATAGCTCATTGAACGTAGAGGTAATATTTATATTGCTTCGCGTTCCCGCTTTTGTATTTAGTTTTCTTACTATTAATGACTGTATTGCAAGAGTGGTCACCGGAATAAACACGACTGGAGATTGGTGGAGAAGGGATTATAAAAACTTAGGAAGTTTCTTAAAAGACGGGTCTTTACAAATCTTTTTTGTGGGTTGGGGGAGATTGACGTGGGTGCGTGTCGAAAAGAATTTCGATGGCTTCGGAAAAGAAATTATTCGTAACCTTACTATAGCCCTCTACTTTTATATATTTCTCATATTAATGGAGCTAATCTATCACCTCCTGTAAGATATTTCTAAAGGTCCCTTTTTTACCGCAATTTGCTTACCATAACGTTTGCCCGCCCTCATCCAAATTAATATAATGCTCCAAAAGTCCTGTAGAGCCGTCGCTTAAGTCTATGTTTAGCTCAACCATAAGCCCCTTTTTTGTTTCCTCACTAAAGTACTGATCAAAAACAAGATTCCCAAGCGAGTAATAAATAGTTTTTCCGTTATAAATTTCTTTTTCCTGTACCACGTGCGGGTGCGACCCGATTATAAGGTCTGCGCCGGAATCTATTAGTTTGTGCGCCAAATCCCGGAAAGGCTGCCTTATTTCATTGCTATACTCATCACCCCAGTGTGTATAAATTATTATGAAGTCGGTGCCGTCCTTTACCTGGTTTAAATCCTCTAAAACTGCCTCTACGGAACCTGCGGTAAACTGATTGTAATTAACAAAAGCTATCTTTTTTCCTTTAATTTCTACAGTTTTAAATCTGGTTTGGTCGTTGGGGGTGCCTGTGTTGCCGAAGAAACTAATATTTTTGTCCAGTAGAAACTTTTTGGTTTGATTTAAACCCTCCCACCCAAAGTTCAAAATATGATTATTGCCAATATTTACAAGCTTAATATTATGCGTTGCTAAAACATCTGCTACTGCGGGCGGGAAAGTAAATACGAAGTTATCCGGGGCACCAATTTTACTACCAACGCTAATAGACTCAAAAGTTGTGACGGGCCCTTCCAAATTAACAACAACAAGATCTTTGTCCAGCAGGTATTTGATGGTATTTTTTAGAATAAAATCGTTACCCTTGTTTTGGGCGACTTGCCTAATATAACGGTCAAACATAAGGTCTCCTCCAAACAAAATTCTTATGTTATCGTTCACAAAATATCCACTTACGTAGCTGGTCAAGTTGTTTTCCTCGGTACTTCCGTAATCTGACGAATCTTTATTTTCAATCAGCTTAAACCTTGACGGGGTGCCGGATAAAAATCCATACAAAAACGCAACGCATTGCCTGCAGTCAGCTTCGATACTTCCAAGGTTTTCCAAATCGGCGCTTACGAGAGCTCTGATACTTTCCAGATCGTTTTGATATGCGGTTTCCTCCGTAGCCACATGAGAAAAATCGATACTCGCAATTAACAAGCTGTTTTTTCTAAAAGCACGGCCACCCAAATCATAAAACATTTGGTAATCCTTACTGTTTTTAAGCACTATTGGAATTATTTTTGCGTTGGGAAAAGCTTTCTTTGCGAAAGGGACGAGTGTATATATTGAGTGCTCACGCCTGAAAACTAAGTCATTTTCGCCAAAGCCCTCAATACCCAAAAGCGCACTAATAACGCGAGCGTTTGGTTTATACCTACCGTAAGGTGTTTCCCAATTAAGCCGCGTGGTTGCGGCGTAAATTTCGGAACCGTTTAGCGCGCTGTAGTGATCCGGGCCTACAATAAACACATTTTCAATACCTTCAGGATTAATCCCCAAAAAAAAATTCGCTATTAAATCTTTTGCTAAAAAATGGTGGGAGGTTATACCGGCTAAAACTTGTTCCTTTGTTAAATTAGAAACTTTGCTGAATGAAACTTCATAATCTTCTTTATTCTCATAAAAACTGCTAAGGGGGTAGTCTTTGGATGACGGGTCTGAATCCTTTTCGGTGGTGCTAAAGTTTAAAATCCATGCCGCTACTATAGCCAAAAGCAAAAGCGCAATTATGGTAAAGGTGAATCTTCTAAAGCCCATTACTGCTTAACAATTGTTGTGGACCAGGCGGGGGATGGGGGAACGCCGCTTTTATCCAGTTTATAGTTTAGTTCCCTCCAGGCCTCGTCGGTAAGGCGCTCGGTTAGTGGTCCGCTAAATTCAAAATACGAGAAAACCAAACCCTTAGTAAGTCTTGTGCCATTGGCGTCCTTAACAGCCACAAAGATGTAATTTGGGATTCCAGTGGCTTCGTAAAGTATTTGACCGTTAACAGTATCAGTATGCACATCAGCTATTAAAGCCGACCTGGCATTATTTTCTATCTGCTCTTCGTTTGGTAGGGGACCCAAAATTCGGTCAAAAAATATTACTGGGCTTACACGCAGTGTCTCAAAATCATCATCCGAAATTACCTCGTTTTGCAACTCTTTTACGGCAATTTCTCTTAAGAAGTTTAACCATCTGATAAACTCTTCGTTTCTCCATTGAAACTCGTTACCTAATAAATTGCGGCTCATCAAACCATCCCTTGTCATTCCGGAAAGCGCAATGAGCCTGTCTAAAAACTGGATATTGGGCTCAACATAGCCTTTCGGTACTGGCGGAACCTCTGGTTCACCGCCTCCGGCTCCCATCTCCGCGTATGACTGCTTGGAATAAAGAAGAGTATCGTGCTTAAGCTCAGTCCATGAACCCAAAGCTGCCTGCAGACTTTTTGTATTCCAAGCGGCACGCTTCATAAATTCAGGATAGCCCGCCAAATCTAAAGTTTCCGTAAAAAGGCTTTTAATTGTATATAGCCAACCCCAGTAAATATTTTGAGTCCAGTCTTCGTCGGTAAGTGTGCTGAAACTCTGCTCTAGTTCACTAAGTCTTTTTGCCAAAATATTTTTTGATGCAGGCGCGTTTTGGTTTATCCACTGATCGACCAAGGGCTTGGCCTTCTGGCTCCCCAAGATATTCATAACCATCAAGGCCGTTGTGCTGCTTGGGAGCTTTTCCCCCGTTTCGGGATCGGGCAACTCGTCACCTTGTGTGAGGGACGAAAAGATAAAAGCATCGGGCGTAAATCTTTGGCCCATAAACCTAAAACCTTTAGTTTTTTGTAAAAGTTCTTCCTTCGTCAAATCAAAAACCTCATCACCAAACACAGCCGAGGACATAATTTGGGGACCTTGGTAATTTTTTAGCTCCTGCTGAACTTTGCTTATCGATTCCGCATCGTTGGTATCTACACTTCCAAGTTTTGTCATAACTTCGCTGTACTCATAAACACCCAGGTCATCGCTTTTACCAACAAAAAAGGAGGTTGGAGCATAGATTGCCTCCCAATTTTCCAGCTGATTACCTTGGGCAAGCATTGCTGTAATAAGAACAGCATCGCCTGTTAATTCCGAGCTACTTAGAGCAAAATTACTTCTTCCATACCACATCATCGTTTTAAAATACGATCTTAGAATCGAATTTTTATTGTAGTGGCTTCTCGGAGCATACTGCGTGTAATCATGAAGATCAGACAAACCACTTGCTGTCAAAAGCTGGCCAAAAATCGGAGAACTTTTAAGCTCATTTTTGGCCAAAACCAATTCCAATTCCTGTTTGGCAAGATTGTACGAAGACTCGGGCATCAAAGATTTTAGAGACTCCAAAGTATTAAGAATGTTCGCATCTGTATCGGCTCCAGTATCCGCCAGATTTACATCCTCATAGCCAGGGGCAAGTTCTACGGTGGTACTGCCCGCTGAATCCAGAATTGCTTTTGGAACGGCAAAAAAAGCGATTAAACGTTCAAAACTCTCTCTATCTCGACTGCCAACTTTCGCACTGTTATACCCGCTAACTGCCTGGCTAAAAAGCGAATCTGTCATTGCCTGCAGTCTTGGATAAAACTCTGTTTGCTCGATAAACTCAAATTCCTTTTCCAGTAATCGATGGTAAACATGAAGGAGGAAGTCGCTAGTTATAAAAACTGCATCCTGTGGCTCTCTTTCATATATTCGACTAGAGCCCTTGATATTCTCATACATGTAAGTCCAGTCGTCCGAGCGGCTGGTGGGTTCGTTAGGGCCCACGCCATAAAAATAAAAACTGTCTAAGTTAGGCGCTACAAAAAAATGGTCCTGGTTTAGCGCTGCTTTTTGAGCAGCAGAAAAGGGGGCAGCTTGATCTTTCTCAAAATCCAAAAGGTTGGTCAGTTCCGTGTAGTTAATGCTGTAGGCGGGAATTTTGGCTTGAAACGGGGCGCTAGCCAACTTAAACTCAGCAAACATAGAATCTGCTGTGAAAGATTGGGGAATGCTTATGTTCATGTTGTCTTTGGAAAAGTAGGAAAACGCCAATAAACCTATCAAGATAAGGGCAAGCACCAACACCACTGCTTTTATTTTCTTTTTACTCCTATCGTTTTTATCTCCAGCGCCTTGTTCTTTAATGCTCTCTTCGGGCACCTGGGGGGTGGGCTCCTTTGTGGAATCCATATAATAAAATGGTAGCACAGGGCAACGGCTTGAGGTAGGAGGTATTGAAGCCCCTTTTTGTTAGAATATTAATACAATGCGCCTGTTTAGTATCCAGCTAACAAAACCCATTACTCTCTTAAAAGGCAGGTCTGCGGACTTGCTCTTAGTATATCTTTTTCTACCCATCGGAATAATTTTTTTGGTGTGGGGGCTATTTAACATTAACAATACGCTCCAGCTTGTTAAACACGGCGAACATACCACAGGCACAATCATTGAACTTGTGCAGCGCGGGGACAGTGCTCCAAAACCAAAAGTAAGGTTTTTCGTGAAAGAAAGTAGCGAATATGTTGAATTTACGGCAAAAAATGGAACAGATCTTCCCATATACAAACTTGGCGGTAATGTTCCTGTGGTTTATGAGCACCAAAACCCACGCCACGCCATGATAAACACAACATTTGAAATTGAAGGTTGGTACGTAGCAAATGCTATCTTTGGTCCCGTGTTTATAGGACTTGCATCTTTAGTTATCTATAAAATAGTGCGAGAGAACCGAAAAGGCCGACTTAAAAATTTTAAAACTTAGCCGGACAAAAACTAGATGCGCTTTTACCAATAGTTGTTTCTATCCAGGTAATTCTGGCTTTAGAAATGGCCCCGCTGTTACATGTCATGAGACTAGCAAAAGCCTCCGCCATATCCTCTACATACTTTATCTTTCCGTACTCAGAATTTTTTTGAGACTCGCTGTCCGTTCCGAGTATCGCATACGTACTGCTTCCAAACTCGTCGTATTGAAATACCCACCCAGCTGCTTTTGCGTAGCTTTTGTTAAACGGAGAAACCAGCATTGCTTCTATCAAATTTCCCGGAACTTGTAGGTACCCTTCGGTGAAAGTTTGAAGTACCTCGTAACCCTGAACAACATGTGTCCACTCATGAAAAAGAGTGGATATAGCATCTTTCTTTTGCACATCGTACTGATTGCTTTGTTCCGTAAAAATTTTGGTCAGGAATATGTTAAGTCCACTTGCATAAGCTATTGCGCCGGCCAGAGCAGCTTCCGACACTTGTGACCCAAGCTCCTCGCGGGTTGCCGAAATAATGTTTGTAACTGGGTGATCCCTATAAAAATATTCCGGGAGAACGTCGATTGCATCCTTTAACCACTGTAGCCTCTGCGCCGAAATTGGCTGACCCGCAGTCCACTTAATAGTAATTCCTTTGTATGTTTCTGTGTGAATAAAAATACTTTCGTCCGGAATTTGGATGCTTCCAACTATTGGGCCCACCCTTTTTTCTACTTCTTGAGCCTCTTTTATACTGGCTTTAGTGTTTCTGTAGTATTCTTTTGTAAGATCGGTTGCCCCGGCCGGTGCAAGACCACCAGTTTCTGATGCTGAGTCCACAACAAACATCTCGTACTCTCCCTGCCCTTGTTCGGTCAAGCTCCCAAAAGCTGACTCGTTAAATTCTTCTGTTTTAATCCCTATTGCTTCTTTAGGCTTTGGAGAAGCAATTTTTACTGCAACAAAGGCCAAAACTGCAATAACTAAAACTATCCCAACGATAATGATGATCAACTTTGATTTATTCTTAGGGGCAGGTGGTGTAGAAACTGTGATTGGAGTATCCAGTAGAGGAATGGCTGGTTGGGATTGGATTGGATCTATCTCTTGAACTTGTGGGGCAACCTCTGGTTCCATTACAAAAGTATACACAATCTTGACCTAATACTTCTAGCCTGACAGAATTATTCAATGCCTGCCAAAGACAAAGGTTTTGCGCACATTCTGCTTATCGTTTTGGGTGTGATTTCTTTAGTTTTAGTGGTAGGGTGGTATTTTCTTGTTAGCCCTAAAAAAAATAGATTGGTATCCTTTCCAGAACGCAATACTTTGAACGAGATGGTTAGCGAAACTGACACCCTCTACACGGAGCCTGCAGATATAACACCAAACTTTAGCTGCAACAGCAACAACGGCCTGGGTACGGAAACTTGCACAGTACCAGATGGAAAGTTTACCTTTACACACCCAAAGTCCTTCCCAGTCTTTACACTAGAAGAGAGTCGGGATCACCGTGGAGAGAACCTAGTAGTTATTTATGTATATGACCCAAATAAGTCATACTATAGCTTAACAAAAGAGAGCTTAGCTGAACTCAAAGAAAAGTTGGAACAGGGATCCCAAACTTTGGAAGAACGTTACTCATCTCCATTTTCTGCGTGGAGCGGTGATGCGAAAATACAAATTTTAAATAACGGAAGCTTTGCACTGGTTTCAACAACTTTTGGCGCTTTTGAGGTATGCAACAGACAATTTAGTAGAAGGGTAGAATTTGTCAGCAACGAAAAGATATTTGTTATTGTAGTCGAAGGGGATATAGAGCAGATTTTCGGGGAGCTGCCTCCAGAACACCTAACTTATGAATTCGCCGATACCTGCAACGGGAACGCTGGACTGGCAACTGGGTCTTTGGAAACTCTTGCAGGCGCTTCTGCCGCGGCAAATGGCTGGATAGAAGCTTCCGAGCAAGTAATTCAAACACTTAGTTTTGAGCTTTAAACTACTAGTCTAACTGCTAAAATACCCCCATGCTTCGAATCACCAGCGGAACGGCAAAAGGCAAAAAGTTAATCTCACCGGAAATTCCGGAATTTAGGGCAGTTCAGGAAGTGGCAAAACTTGCGGTTTTTTCGATTCTCGGAAATAAAGTTGTTGGGGCAGTTTGTTTGGACTTGTTCGCAGGAAGCGGAAATCTAGGCATTGAAGCCTTAAGCAGGGGAGCGGCATACTGCGACTTTGTTGACACCGATAGAGTTGCTGAAGAGGCGATTTTCGAAAACCTTAAGCAAACCGGCTTTTTAGACAAGGCCGAGATTCGCGGCCAGGACGCAGTAAAGTTTACCAAAGACGCAATGGCCGAAGATAGAAATTACGACATTGTGTTTGTAGATCCGTTTTATAAAGAGACTCACTTTAAATTTCTTTTTGAAAATCTTGAAAAAATCTTAAATCCTCACGGAGTTGTAATCTTTTGTCACGGGAGTGAAACTGACGTTAAAGAGATATTGGCTAATACTTCGAGGCTTCGCGTGCACGATGAAAAAAGGTACGGTGGGGCAATGGTAACAGTACTTCAGAAAAAGAGCTAAGTCGTTTCGTTGACAAATTCCGCATCAAAATATATATTGCACAGGTCAGGAAACACAAATGCCAGTACCAAAGAGAAAACATAGCAAATCAAGGGTTAGGATCAAAAGAAACAGCCACTACTTTAGAGCGGTGGTTCAGACCATAAAATGCCCTAAGTGCGGGGCTCAAAAGCGCCCACACACCGTTTGCGCTGAATGCGGAAATTAGAGACCAGAGACAATTGACAACAAAATGAAGTCAAAAAGCGATCCAAGACACAACGCCCGAAAACTTGCCCTTACCTCAGTCTTCTGTTGGATTTTTTCTGAACAAGACCCGCAAGGCTGCTTAGACCTTTCCAAAGATCTTCTCGAAGTTAATAATGCCGATCTTGAGCTTACAAATAAGCTTTCTGAAGGCGTTCGCAAGCACCGAAAAGAAATTGACGAACTAATTACAAAGCACGCGCCGGAATGGCCTATTGACAAAATAGCCAAGGTTGATTTAGTAATACTGCGGGTGGCAATTTATGAAATTGTTTTTGGCGAGCTTCCTAAAAAGATTGCAATTGACGAAGCGGTGGAACTTGCAAAAGAGTTTGGGAATGAAACTTCAAGCAAATTCGTAAACGGGGTTTTGGGAAGCCTTGTTGAGGAGTTCGAAGAGGGGAAAACAGAGTTACCCAAAGAAGTAGAAAAAGTAGCATGAGCACTAACTATATAAAAACAGCAAAAGAAATAATATCCAAGATGGCAGGTCTTGAGGTGGAAGAGATTCACGACGAGTCTTACTTTGAAGACGATTTAAACATAGGCGGTATTGAGCTTCACGAGATCTTAACCGAAATTGAGGAAAAGCTTGATGTTGACCTTTCGGAGAGTGAAGAAAACTTCGAAACTTTTGGCGACCTTGCAGGCGCGTTAAACGAAAAGCTAGAATAGATGCACACTATGGCAACAGGTTTTGACGCGAAAAAAACACAAGAGGTACTGGGAATTACAATCAAAGACGAGAAGTTATTTGAGACGGCTTTTACACACAGGTCATATCTTAACGAACACCCGGAATATGAAAATAAATCAAACGAAAGGCTTGAATTTTTAGGGGACGCAATTTTGCAGCATTTATCTTCGGAGTATCTTTACAAAACCTTTCCCGACGAACCTGAAGGCTATTTAACCAACTACCGCTCAGCAGTTGTTAACACCGTGTCTTTAGCTAAAGAGGCCAAAAGACTTGGCTACGGTGAGCTTTTGCTGCTTTCTAAGGGTGAGGAGGCAACAGGGGGTAGAGACCGTGAATATATTTTAGCCAATACTTTTGAGGCGGTTTTAGGCGCTTTGTATCTTCACGAAGGCTTAGAGTTTTGCCAGGCTTTTGTTACAAAAGAACTTTTTTATAAAATCCCGCAGGTTGTTGAAAAAAAACTTTATCAGGATTCAAAATCAAAATTGCAGGAAGCGGCACAAGAAAAACTTGATGTAACTCCAGCTTATAAGGTTATAGATTCGTGGGGAGAGGATCATAATAAAACTTTTAGGGTAGGGGTGTACTTAAACGACGAACTTTATGGCGAAGGGGAAGGTGCCAGTAAGCAAAGGGCCGAGCAAAATGCCGCCGTACAGGCGTTAGACAAGCTAAACGGGCTCTGATACAATTCGCCGGTACAAACATGTCAGTAACAATAAGACTTGCACAAATTGGAAAAACAAACTCACCGGCTTTTAAGGTCGTTGTTTCAAATACCCGCGATAAAAGAAACGGGAAATTTTTAGATATCCTGGGACATTATAATCCGTCAAATAATCCTGTATTATTAGAGATAGATAAGAAGAAGTACGAAGAGTGGAAGGGAAAAGGCGCGATGGTTACTTCGGCCGTTGAACAGCTTGTGGAAGGTAAATACGAATTTACTCCTTACACAAGACAAAACGAGGGCGAAGCTGCTACAGCAGCCACACCAGCTCCAACTGTACCATCTGCACCAGAGGAACCTGCTAGCGAAACTGCCAGTTCGCCAGAGCCAGAGTCAGCAAAAGAGTAAAAAGTTTGGCAGAAGGACAAGAACGAATGCAAGAATTTCTAAACTACTTACTTACTAACATCGTCAAAAATCCCGGTGATGTTAAAGTTAACGAGGTTTTGGAAGGAAACACATACAACTACCAAATCACGGTAAATCCTGACGATATGGGATTGGTAATTGGTAAAGAGGGAAGAATTATTCGAAGTATCAGATCACTCGCCAAGTCTAAAGCTATAAAAGAGGGTGTGATGATAAATGTTGAACTTCTTGAACCGGACGGCACCAGAAGGCCACGACCTGCCGAGACCGCTGCTACGGGCGAAACCACCGTTGAACCCGAAACCACCGAGACCGGTGAGTCTGAAGCCACCGAAACCGAAATCGCTGAATAACCCATGTTAAGTTTCGAGGTAGTAACACTATTTCCCGAACTTTTTGAGCAGCATCTAAAACACTTACCCTTAAAAAAGGGTTTGGAAATTGGTGCCATTAAAATAAATTTCCACAACATCCGTGATTTTGCGGTTGATGAACGTGGAAGTGTTGACGACAAACCATACGGCGGCGGACCTGGAATGGTTCTACGCCCTGAACCAGTGTTTGACACCGTCGAGAGTATAAAGCGAGTCTCACAGGACAAATCAAAAAGTAGAGTGGTGCTTCTTTCACCCGCAGGCCAAAAATACACCCAAAAGAAAGTCCGCGAATATTCCCAGCTTGAGCAGCTAATACTCATCTCCGGCCGCTATGAGGGCTTTGACGCCCGAATTGAGGAGGGGCTGGCGGATGAAGCTATTTCAATAGGGGACTACGTTTTGTCGGGCGGCGAGGTTCCAATTATGGTAATTTTGGAAAGCGTTACGCGGGTAATGCCTGGAATTTTAGAAAAGGCGGGCGCTTCGGAAATAGAATCTTTTGAAAGTAACTTTGTTGAATACCCGCAGTACACGCGCCCTGAAGAATATAGGGGAATGAAAGTGCCTGAAGTATTATTATCCGGAAATCACGCGGAAATAGAAAAGTGGCGAAAAGAGAAAAGTAAACCAATAAACCCATAGACTCTGGACTATTATAAGTTGCTTAACTATAATCGAAATGCGTTGGGAAAATTCCTCTCAAGCTAGTAGGTAGAAAGGAGTTTGCGATGGCTCGCAAACGACAAAGCAAGAGCCTTCAGCAGCGGGTTAAGCAACTTGTAGCTGAAGGAAACCCTACGGCAGCATACTATTTGCTGTCCGAGGACGGGTGGATACCTGAAGGAAGTGGCCATCAAATTAACTTACCACTAAACCTTACGGTGTACGCAAAGATCGACGAAACAAGGAGGATCTTGGTAGCTCCAGGCGGCCGATATTGGGCCTGGGAGCAACTAGGTTCAGGTGATGATCGCTTTAAGGCGCTTACGCAACTGGCCGAAGAGGTCAAAGGCATGTCGCTTCCTGAGATCGCCGACGAAGTATACGGCCTTGGGGGCATGATCTATATGATCAATCACGATGCGGCAGATGGTAGGCTTGAGGGAGATGTGGATAAGGACTTATCCTCAATTCGCCAAGCCATCCAAGTTGCAAAGTTAGAGTTTGCGAAAAAAGCTGGACTCGATCCGCTTGACCAGCGTTTGATGAAGAAGCGGATGGAAGAGGAGCACGGCAAGTACACAGCCCTGATGGTAGCCCGGTGGCAACAGATTTTTACACTAGGTACTGTCTTTAAGATGACGGCAAAGGGGTATGAAAAATACGCAAACGAGCGTTACGAAACAATCGGGGCGTACAACAGGCAGGAGGATGCGATCCTCATCGATGACCAAACCATACTCGCTGTATTACTTGGGACTAACGAAATACACACCTTTCGTGATAACGATGTCAGTAGGTTAAGGTTGATACCTGTGGAAGCGGAATCGCAGCATCTCAATGACCCCAGAATCTTGCGGAGTCGCGGCGGTGGTAAATTTTCCGCCTTCATCAACGAGAAGCCAGCGTGGGAACTGCAAGCAGTTTTTGAATTCTCTCGACACGACCCACGCAAGGGAACATGGGAGACTTTTGATACGTTCGGAATCCCAGGGCGTAGGGGGGAAGGCGTCATTGTAGCCTGCAGTCGGTATGGAAATACTATTGCTGAATTCACTGCCGACGATCAGGTGTTCATGAAAATGCTAGACGCGAAACAGATTAATGTAGTTAAAGGGGGAACTCGAAGCCTACATTTTTAAACGTAGCTAAAAGCTTAGCTGAGAATGAGGTGCTTACAGAATTTGTAGGTACCTCATCTTCATTTTTACTGTTATTGGGCGGGAGTTTCGTCCGTAGGTTGTTCTTCTTCAACACTTTCCTCAATTTCCTCAGGTGTAGACTCTTCTAACTCCACAAACTGGGTGTCGGCGGTTATATCGTAAAAGCGCAAGGAATTAAGCTTATTTATAAAAGCCTCAAAGTCAGGGTCTCCAACATCAACATTAATAGGATCGTCTGTCACTGCGTTTGACTCCACTTGAAGGTACGGCGACTGCAGAACAAGTGTGATGCTAAAAAGGCCGGCAGACTCTTCGCCAGATTCTGTTGCAAACCTAAAAGTGCTTACATTTATTAAGCGCGCGGCGTTTTCCAAATTGGCTAAAAATCCGGTTATTTGATCGTAACTTCCTGTTGCACCCAAACTTACATTTACAACACTGTAGGGAAGCGCCACTTCTTCTTCAGTAGCCTCACCTAAAGAGTAACTTAGCCTATCAACATTTAAGCCTGATTCCCTCGCTATTAAATCAACTTGGGTCAAAAGCTCCGGCACTTTGGCTTCGGAGGCTAAAATCCTTGAAACCACTTCCTCATCAGCATCCACAATTGTTTGAAAATCTACTAATTTATTTAGCGCGGACAATTTATCTCTAAGTTGGGTTTCAAGCCTGCTTTTAGTTCCAAGTTGGTCCTGAAGGCGGGGAATCCCGCTGATGGCCGGAACTAAAACTGTTAGAACCAAAACCAGCATGAGCACCAAGGCAATAATTGGTACCAAAAAGTTAAGAAGAGTATTTTTAAGCTTTTGTGTGTCTATATTTGTGTTGATATTTGTGTTTAAGTTCATAAATTTAGTCTGCTTTCATCAACAAATTCTCATCAAATGTTATGACGATGAAAAAATCGGCATTGTCATCTTGCGCGTCAAGGTTGACTGAATTAAGGGATACTTCCGTAAACACGCTCTCAAGACCCTGCCCGGCGCCGGGGAAAGCAGGGTCGGGGAGATCCCTGAGAAATCTTGCGATAGAAATGTAATCGCTGCCGGTACCTGAAACACTAACCGTGTTGTCACGACCTAAAGTAAAGCTATCAATTAAAATGGTGCTTGGGATTCTCTTTTTAAATTCCGTAAGCAACAAAGAATAGTTAGGCCTCGTTTTAAGTATGCTTGCCACCGTATCTGACTTCTGCCCTAAGTTTCTCGCCGAAATTTCAATCGTGGACATGCCTTCAACGTCACCTCGTAGAGAGGCAATGTTATTATCCCGATCCTGAATTTCCTTATTTAACGAAGTGGTTGTATAAAAAACATAGCCGCTTGCGCCTGCCACAATCAAAAACAGGAGCAAAGAAACAATGGTGCTGCTTTTCACTGCCCTTTCTTTAGCCTGCTCTTGTTTTTCTACTTGCGGTATAAGGTTTATATCAGCCATTGTTTTTGTCCTTTAAAGCCAGCCCTACAGCCGTTGTGTACAGCGGACCCATCTCTATTAATTTATCTTTTTGGGGTTCCAGGGCCTTAATAAACTGAACGTTTTCCCACGGGTTAGCCATTTCAACTTCCAGGTCGAGGTTATTGGCGGCGTAAAACAAAATTCCAGGCATTAGGGCAGATCCTCCGCAGATTATCAACCTTCCAATCATAACATCGGGGTTGTGGGTTGTGTAGAAGATTTTCGATCTTTTAACTTCAGCCAAGACCTGGTCAAAAATAGGTTTTATCGCGTTATAAACTTTTCCGTCCGCTTGTTTTGCATCCAAACCATAAGTTTTTTTGTACTCTTCGGCCTGCGAAAAATCAAAACCCAAGGCTTGTTGAACCGCTTTGGTAAAAGCGTCTCCTCCAACTGTCACACTTCTCGTAAACCTCACAAAACCCCTGTACGACACAATAATTTGGCTGTCTAAAGTTCCAACGTTTAGGATGATGCTGGCGCTTGGATCTTTTGCCGTATCGCCCAAGGCACGGTTTACAGACAGGGTTTCGGGCTCTAAAGCTTTTGGCTTAAGACCTGCTTTTTTCAAAAGCCCAATGTATTTGTTCAAAACCGTATGCTTTGCCGCCACAATTAAAACATTCATTTTGTCTTTATTTGTAGGATCGGGATCTAAAATCTGAAAATCAAAGTTTATTTCGCTAAGGGGAATTGGAATATATTGTTCGGCTTCAAAAGTTATGGAACTTCGCAATTCTTTTTCGTTCATGTGGGGGAGCTGAATAACACGCGTGAAAACTTCAGACTCGGAAAGGGGAACGATAACATCAGGTGTGGTAAAACCTGTTTCAGAAACAAAGTTTTTGAGCGCGGCGGAATAGGCATCTAGGTCGGGCTGAGCGGAGGTTTGGAGGTTAAGTTTTACGTCTTCGTAATACCCAAACTTTCGCAAAATCATACCTCCTCTTTGCTCTTCCATTTCAACGGCTCTAAAACCGTGGCTTCCTAAGTCTAATCCTATGATGGGCATGCTTTAATTCTACAATAAAACTTCGAAGAACTTAATACGAACCTCGAACAACAATGGTAGATTCTAAATCTACATTTTGGGTAAACTGAACGGTTGGGGTGCCAATTTGCCTAAAAGATAAGTTTATTTTTACGACCGTGGGGCCGCCGGCAACGGTTTCGTCGGTGAAAAACGAGGCATCAGGGTCTAAATAAACCCCATCGGGCGTGGAATTATTTATAAGCAGCACTTTACCTAAGCCACTTCCTGTTATTTGGCGGGTAATTGTGCCGTCAGATTTAATTGTGTAGGTTATTGTTTCTAAGCTGCCGGTGGGTAGACCGCGGGTAAATACCAAATCGGTTGATGTTAGGCTTGTAACGGCGCTCGCATTTCTAAGTTCTTTTTCAAGTTTTGTCATCACAAAGTTAGCGTTTTGCTCAACCTCATTTGTAATCTGGGTTTTGTTGTAGCTACGGATCAGGGAAACCACAATATCGCCTGAAACGCCCACAACGATAATTATTAAAGACACAACCACGAGAAGTTCAATAAGCGTAAACCCCCGCTGATTTTTTCGCCGATATCTCACAAGCTCCTCCAATCCGAAAGTTCGGTGTAACTATGAGCATATTTTGTGTTCGAACCTATCGTCCAGCTTACTGTGACGGTAACTCTGACCAAAGACATATCGTCATTAATATCGGTTAATCTAAAGCTTTTGGTTATTTCTTCATTTGATCCTTCATTTATTATGAAGGCACCGCTTTCAACGGACAGTGCGGCGGAGTTATCCATGTGGCAATCTGAATCAAAGCAGTCTATTCCGGGCGAGCTAACGTCGGCAACGAAAGTGGCCCAGGCCCGCGAATCTCTATACGCGCGGACAAGTTCGATTTCCTGATTCGAAATTTGGGTTCCCGACAAAAGAAGCTTATTTTCCAAAGAAGCGCGAAGCGTAAAAATAGCCAAAGACACCATTGAGGTGACAATAATAATCGAAATGCCAAGCGCCAGAAGCGTTTCTATTAAACCAATTCCACGTTCATTACTAAGTTTACGTAAAAGTTTTACTAACATATTTCAACCCCTCTAATCATCCCCGCCGAATTTATCTGAACACCATCACACGCGGTAACGCCTGCGGGACCAAGTTTAATCGTGCTATTTGGAAGGTTCACAACGGTTGCATCACCATTTCTAAGGTTAAAAAACACGCAGGCTCCAGCCCCATCTCTAATAACTACGGCGCCCGGAAGATCCACGCTGGTTTGCTCTATAGTGGCGCTGCTGCAGGCTGAAGAGTTAGCCGCGGCCGCCTTAAAAAATCCGTAGTTTGAGGCATTCTGTGAACTTATTTTTAGTCCCCAATACAAAACACTGGAGCTAGACGAACCCACCCCCGACAAAGCGTTGTTTTGAACAGTTCTGAGATCACTTTTAACAATTTCCTGCGCCTGACGTATATTTTGATTGTCTATGTAATTAGAAAAACCAGGAATTAGAAAGCTTGAAAGAACTGCAATTAAAGATACGACCAAAAGAAGTTCAACTAAAGTAAAACCGCGGTTGTTCATGAGTAAATGTTAGCACAAAGAAAAGAGCGGGGGATGAAGCTAAGGGAATTAAGGGTTCTCAACTCCGTAACAAACATCCTGAGTGGCAAAACCACCTCCACAGCTGGAATTCCAGTTATTTAGATCCTCGCACAGGTTTTGGTCATTAGAGGTTGCCACGGCCATAATAGCGGTTAGGATGTAATATGTACCATCTGAACGGTAATTGTACCTGAAGATTGTGGGGCTGCTACAAGGACCGGCGTTTGTCCCCGAACTTTGGGGATCAATTGGAACCTCGTTTATATAAATAGGGGAAAGGGCACCAGACACAGCGTCAGAGCCAGTTAAAAGAATCCAGCCCCCACCACTTGTGCTTAGTGGGTATGCTCTAAAATCAGAAAAATAAAGTTCTAAAGCGGTTTGGGTTTGTTTTAAATCCGCAATTCTTTGGGCATCGCGGGCTTTGTCTCTAAAGCCACCGGAATTGATAATAGAAATTACGACCCCGGAAAGCGCACTAATAACCACTACCACAACCAAAAGTTCAATTAAAGTAAATCCGCGTTGGTTTTTTGGCAGAAGCATAAATTAAGTATAGCGCGAGCTTTGAACTAATTACAATTTACAATTCGCTACAATCTGAAGCTGAAGAAATGTCCGTGCTACATTCGGCGATAGGGCAGTTCATAGCATTTCGCCAATCTGTTTGATATTTGTAGCACCCGCCGCGGGAATTTGGCGAGTAAAGAACAAAACCCGTACCTGCCTGAGCGTATATATAAGCCCAAGCGGGATCTTCCGTGCCGTCATTGGCAAGGGGAGAGGGCCACGTGCGGATGTAGGTGGTACGCAAGGTAGAGGCGGGGTTTTGCGGATCGGCATCAAGCGGGTACGAACCTTCAATTTGCCTGTACGACTCTATTGCCTCGGCCAGGTTTTTAACATGGCTCAAGCGAACCCCATCGCGCGCTTTTCCCTGCGAGCCCACAGGGTCAACAATACTTACCAAAACAACAGACAGTGCTGCAATAACTGAAATTACGATTAATAGTTCGATGAGGGTAAAGCCGGCGGAATTAGATCTTAAAGTTTTTAACATCCAATTGGATCGGAAGCAGGGCACTGCTGAATAATTCCAGCGTTGACACCATTGTTTTCAAACTTAAACACTATGCCTTCCAAACCCGCGGATTTAGCAAAAATAGTAAAGTTTGAAGTTCCTTCTACCGCAAGGTATCTAAAATAACACTGGTTTGTTCCCGTTCCAGACCAGGTGCTACTGCATGTGGCGGGTAGGGTATTGGCCGAAACGCCAAATTCGCAGTCAGGATCGCCCGTTGTTTGTGCACAGGTTGTGCCGCGCTCTGTTACCGTGCCGTCTTTAAACTGGGCAATAAATTGAGTGTCAATTGGGGCGGTGCCGTAGGCTGAAACGTACCCCTCGGTTGCCAAAACCACCTTGTTCATGGAAGCTTCAATGCCTGCGTCGCGGGCACGGTTTTGCTGGGAGACTGGGTCAATAATAGCAATTAAAACACCGGCTAAAATACCGATAATTACGATAACGATAAGAAGTTCAATAAGTGTAAAACCTTTTTCGTTTCTAATCATATCTCTATTATTATACTGTTTATTTTTACAAAAGATCAAGTATTTCATAGTGCTTAATTTCTAATCTAAAACCGCCCCTCCTGAACCGGAATAAATACTAAAATCAAAAATGCCGGGCATAAACGGCAGTGAGCGAATAACTGTAACTTTTACTTCAGCTTCCTGGCCTGCCGGAACGTTTTGCAAGCGCCCAATTGATGTAATTTTGTATCCCTGATCTGGAAGTGAACCAGATGTAACATAAATTCCAAATCTTGAGTCGGCGTTAATTGAGCGGATCCTTATGCCATCAGCACTGCTTGGAAGGGTTGGGGTGTAGCAGTTGTCGAAATTAGCGTTGCCGCCGGATGCGTCCACAAAAGTTCCACCCGAAGAATAGTTGTCTGGAAACCCACTTCGGCTGTTTGCTTCCACACCATTTCGGGTTGTAGCTCCCGTATCGTTGTAGGCAATGTAATAAATATCACTCTCGGCTGAATCACTTTGGGACGACCAGCAAATTTTAATTCCTCCACCGTTTAGCTTAACTTCCGAAACTTGGTCGCGCTTAATTTCCAGAGGGAAGTAGGTTAAACCCGAAGCGGCAATATTCCAGTTTTCAACGGTTACGGAGGCAACAGCTGTGATGTTGTCGTTAACTACTGGAGAAAAAACTATGTCTTCGGCGGGGTCGCCAACCATTTCAGCAATATCTTCCTCTGAACGCGACAAAACGTTTTCGGCACCGCCTTCAGCCGCGGCCTGCGCCCGGGCCGCCGTGTCAGTTCGCGAAGTTCGGGAAATAGACGCGAGATTTCTTAGAGAAACTCCAATCCCCACTGCCAGTGCTACCGTCATTGTGGCGATTACGAAAATTAGAGCCTGACCATTTTCGTTTTTTCGTGTTTTTTTGTTCGTTATTCTTGTAATTTTAGCGCCTGTTAATTTCATATAAATCTTTAGTCCAAACCTAGTTTAACACCCACGAAATATCTACAGCTGAAAGTCCTGCCGGTTGTGAGGCGGTTAGAGAAGTCAGGTAAAGCGTGTTGTACTTAACAACCACGGCCGGGTATCCGTTGTTAATTCCCCGGTTCCTACTATTATTTATAGTGCCGGTTTTTGTAACAAGTGGGCCCTCAACAATTATGGTTGTGTCATCTTCTAGCCCCGTGGACAAAAATGTAATGCTGCTCTCCGAAATTATACCGGCCTGAATGTGTGCCGCGGTTGACGTGGTAGGCGCGGCATCTCCAATATCGGCGTTAAATTTGACTGGCCCTTGAGTTACAAACAAGACTCTTCTTCGGCCGTTGCTACTTCCAGTAAAGGTCTTTTTAAACGTAAGCGTACCTGTTCCTTGAACATAGATAACTGCAACACCATCGTGAGTAAAATTATAATTACCGGTTAGCCCGTCAAGTCCACTTTGAACACAACCAACCGAAGCTTTGTAAACAATTCCCGCGTCCAGATTATTGCCTTGAAACATGCTTGAACAATTACTATTTATTTGGGTCGCAGAGGATGGGGGAGTGAAGGTTAAAGAAGAGGGCCACAAATCAACCGAGTTCATATATTCTAAGTGGCGGTTGCTGTCCTGCGAATAGCTATCGTCTGTAACAGAAAGTCCGCTGTCGCCAAAAAGAGTTCCGGGGGTGGCAATTAGATTGTTATTAAAACCACCCAAAGTTTCACCGTTTCCGGGAACGTCTACTGAAACGCTGTTTGCGCAGCTTGCTACGTCGCAACCGCCAAAAATATCTCCACCAATAGACTGGAACCAGCTGGAGGCGGAGGTAGTAATTTCATAACCAAGGTTTAAAATGGTTGGGTCAGCACTAGCGTTAACCGAAGGAATTACACTGCCCGCCGCATTATTTACACAAGCGAGTTCGTATGAGGAGTTAGGGTAACCAACAGGATCGGGGACATTGGCGCTTATAGAATGTATGCCCTGCTCAACGTTTGTGAAACGGTAGCTGTAGCCATCATAATTGGTGTTCCAACTCCCGGCAGTTGTGCCGTCCATTCGTAATTTTATAGCAGTGGCAACATTTCCTTGCGCGCTACCTCTTACAATTTCCAGGGTATCTTTTTTGTTGGAACTTACGTTACAGGCCTGACCGGTGGCGTTCCAAATTTTACCACGAACCGTAACTGGCGGCGGTGCCTCAACGGTAAAGGTTCCCGTGCCTGATTTAATTTGCCCAGCGTTCCCGTTATAAGCCAACACATACCAGGTATTACTTCCAATCTTAAACAATGACGCGGAAAGGGATTTTATATACGCAGATGCGGTGTGGGTATAAAGGTGCTTGCCGTTGACGTACAATTTGACACCGGCGCCACAGCTTCCGCAACAAACTCCCCAGTCAATGTAGTACTCCCATTCTCCATCTACCATTTTTCGTGAGTACGGTTCATTCCAAGCAAATTTGACATTATTAGCATACGCGTACGTACTCTTGTCTGTGCTGATTGGTGGTCCGTATGTGCCGATTGCATCTACTGTACATGCCCCATCGTCATCATCACATTGATTACCGTAACAGTTATATTTAGGGTCGGGTTGGCCGTCCACAGGGCTACTATCACTACCATAGCCGCATATCCCGCCACTGGAAGAGCAGACTTTTTTACAACCGCAGGCGTTACCCCCGCTGCCACCACAGGATCTGCAGGTTCCACCAACATCAACTCCTTCTCTCACTATATAACTTGTGCAAACTTGGTTGCTATTACATGTTCCGTCACAGTAAATGCCATTGTTAACAGAGGGGATAACGTTGCAATAATCACCATCAAATTCACTAAGAGGGCCCTTACACGTGACGCAATTGTTTTCAGTAACATCTTGTGCACACACTACCTCACCCGCTGTACTTAGTCCTTGATAGATATAGTTTTGTGAGCAAACATAACTTGGGCAGCCACACTCATCTCCTCTGCACGTACAACACTTTGTTCCACCATCGCAAATATATTCGCCGGGGCGGTTACACTCACCAGCCGTACACTGCGCAGCGTAGACGTTAGTTCGCATAAGACTACCAAGGAATAAAAAGGAAAGGGCTATTAAAAAGGTTTTTTTATTCGTCATCGTAAATATCCCTCTCAACCAAAGTACAGTATCCGCCCACACTTGTGCAATTAGCATCCAAGCAGTTAGCGTAAAGTATTTCCCCTATCTCAAGTTCATTAAAAATATCAATGTTGCTGTCCTGAAAGACCATATTTACATCGTAAAAAATAGCCGTGTTTTCAATCTCACAAAGTATGGGTACATTAGTAAGTTGACCAAGTCCGGTAGGGCGATCAACGTTTATTGTTGCAGTACGGGCTTCGGAATCAACAGATAAAACATCTCCTTGGAAGAAAGAAGTTTTATAATCCCAATTTTCCCAATAAGAAGGTTCTTTTGAGACGTTTAGAAAATTATAAAAAGCTTTTGCCGCCTCATTTAACTCAGGTTCGTATGGGACATTATCAACAAGGCTATCTTCACCAAAAGGGCTTGCTCCATTATTGTCACTTTGCATAAATTTCTCACGGAAACCTGGGATAAAGTAAAAGGCACCAAAACCAACAATTAAAATAAAGGCTAAACAAAGAATTAAAGGAGTTATTTTAGGCAGGCTAAGTCTACTCACACAATAATCATACAAATTTTGCAAACACAAAGCAATAAAAATGGAAGAGGCGTACAACAATCTGCTTTCGCATATTGTTGTACGCCCCATTTTAAAAACCTCCGCATTCGGCTTTGGTGCCTGTTTGATGAAGAAGTAACCCATTCAGCCAGCCGTCCACAAGGTACCGATCGTCAATACGACCAGTAATTGGGATAAAGGCGGCGAACTCCCCATTTCTTAAGTCACCAAGCTTGTTACTATACGCACAGGTGTACGTATGCCATTGAGTTGGGGACAAAAAGATGGAATTACCATCCCCAGGTCTTTCAGTACCATCCAGCTCTACCACCCGCAGTAGATAGCTTTCCCCAAGAAGCACGTGCGGATAAGTTGCCAAGAATTCGTCGATCTCGTCTTGAGAAACACGATCCTGCAACTCGGAGAGGGGCCAAATCATCAGGTATACTGGCGGACATACATTTCCCTCCGGGCACAAATCTATGTCCGTGATGCACACTTCCTCTTCGTAGAATTGGCAGGCAGCGGTTGTCCAGCTAACCCCAGGTTCAACTTCCTTTGCTAACTCGAGGAAACCGTTCTCCTTGGCCCAGACCTCCGGGAATTCATAAACCCCTTCAGGCACAGCGGTTACAGTTACCGTAGCCGTTGCTTCAGGCGTGCTAGTGCTAGCGGGAGTAGGGGATGGTGCAACCTCCGTAGAAGTCGGTTCATCCACAACCACCACTGGGTTTTGTTCCTTCCGATTGGAGGAGGTACCGGCTCCCGTGGTTCGAAATACGAACTCGTATGCCAGAAAAACCACACCAACCAAAAACGCCACCGCCAGCAAAAGCTGCAACCATTGAGCGGCTCGAGGCTGTGCGACAGTTCCTGCACGTTCTACTCTGTTCGTAGCCATGGTATGTTCCTCCTTTCATGAGGGATTTCTGATCGCGTTAGATTTTCGCAAACAGATTTAGGCTACTTCTTAAATTATTCTAACAAGCTGGCTCAAATTATCAAGCAAGCTTGATTGAGATGACCGGAGTATAGCCTATAACAGGTTGGTTGTAAACACCGTCGGAAGGGGTCGGAAAGAGGATCAGATAAGAGCCAAATACCAGTTAAAGATCTGCTGGCCAAAGATAAAGGCCACAACAGAGCCAAAAACCAAGAATGGTCCAAAGGGGATAACATCGCGCAAGCCCTTTCGGCGCAGTAACATCAAAACGCCGCTAAACACTGCTCCGCTTACAAAAGCTAAAACCACAGCCACAACATTTAACGGAAAGCCGTTAACAAGCCCAACCAAAAATGCCAATTTCACATCGCCACCGCCCATGCCTTTTCCTTTCGTAATCCAAATCAAAAGCTTGAAAAATCCGGCAAGCAAAAGCGCGCTAACAATTGTAATCAATAAACTTTGCAGCAAATAAATCATCTGGCTTTGCCAATAACCAACCTCAAGCAAATATTGCCCAAAAGGATCCGCTTTCATTTGCGAATACGAACTTGCCGCAATAAACGCAAAGCTTCCAACCATGAAAAACAGCACAAAAATTATGGCCGGAACCACAACGCGGTTTGGAATGAGTTTGTACTTCATATCGGCAAACAAAATTACAATAAGAAAAGAGGCAAGTGCCGCAAGGTAGCCAAAATTAAGCCAGATTAGCGGGTTTGGCTGGGTAAATACACCAAGGTAATAGGCAAGTGCGGCAAAGGTTACACCGGTTAGAATTTCCGCTGCTGGATAATAAAGTGAAATTTTCTTGCCGCAATATCTACATTTGCCGCGAAGCAAAATAAACGAAAGCAGGGGAATAAGATCTTTGGGGCCAAGCGTTGCGTTACAGTGCGGGCATTTTGAACGGCCTTTGAGAGGGGACTGATGGGCAGGGACCCTGTCGGAAACAACATCTAGGAAAGATCCAACAAATAACCCGGCAATAAAAATTAACACAAGACCCAATATTTCAATCATGGTTTTAATATATAGGTTGAGGTGGGGGATAGCAATAGGGTTTAAGCCAAAACCGGTAACAGTGTATAATTATGTTACCCGCCTATCAGAGAGACTCTACAAAATCACCAAATTTTAGTGTAATAAACCAAACAAATTCGAACCTTGATAATAAAATAAGGAGATAAAATGCTTAGGAAAGATTCACACCCGCTTGTATGCGCCTATGGATACAAAGACAAGAATTCTTTTGTATTCATACTTCCAGGGAAAGAAGTAAGAATAGAGGGGGCAAACGGACTAATCTCTTTTCTTTTACCTAGATGTGCCGGATACACCACGCTTGAGCAAATTTGTTCTGCTGCATATCCCAAGTATTCACGGGAAGAGGCGGTGGAGGTTTTAAGCACTCTGAGTAAAGAGGGTGTCGTTACGGAACCAGACAGCTACTTTCTCCTCGCCCACTTGGCCGGCTCAAACCCAATGCCCTTCTTCAAGAATCTGGGGGATAGGGAAATTGCAGCAATGCTTGAACAACCAAACGGTCTGCTGGACACAACTGTGGGCGTACAAATTGACCTGATCCAACTGCTTCAGAAAAGAAAGTCGATAAGAAACTTTAATGGAAATCCTATCCCAGAAGAAATCTTGCGGACTTTACTTTGGGCAATGTACGGTAAAGCTAACAACCATGGAACTGTACCGTCTGGCGGGGGACTTTACCCATTAATGCTCCATACAATTATTCTTAATGGAAACACCGGTGTTTTTGTCCCAGAAAAAGATTCCATTAAGAAAGTTGGTGAGGTAGATTCCCAAAAAGTAAACGAGATTTTCTTCGACGGTCTTGCTGAAATTGGAGGCATTGCTGCAATAGTAGTAATATCTTCCAAGTTTCAAAAGACAACACAAAAGTACTCGAATAGAGGTTATCGCTTCGCTCTGTTGGAAGCAGGGCATGCTGCGCAAAACTGCTATCTCTATTGCGCAGAAAGCTCTTTGATCGGCTCGGTCGAGTACGGGGGTTTCGATGATTACAAGTTAGCTAAACTTATCGGTCTGAGCTTTCCCGAAGAAGCTCCGTTGATAACTATGTTAATCGGAGTTAAAGATGAATAAATGGATAACTCTATCTGAAGGCTGGGAACTGTTACCAACACTAAATGGCTTGGAACTTAGAAAGGGGGAGAGAAGCATAGACATTGAATCTGAGTCAGAGAGGGACTTAGCCTACCTGAGCCGGGTGCTAAGCGGTCAGCAAAAAGTGACAAGTGCAGTGAACCAGGAGATCTCAAAGACGCTTGCGCAACTAAAAGGTATCGGCGCTGTCAGCTTCGGCAAAACAAAGCCCAGTAAATCAAAAGGGCTATCAGTAAAAAGTCGGCTTCGCACGCTACGAGAAGCATTTGTGGGCAAAGGAAGTTACATACCCGTTGTTCACAACACGTCTCAAGAGATGTCCTCCTTTAACCTTGGCGGAAATCACCTTTTCTCTGCAAAATACCTCAATGTGCTCGGCGAAGAGGATTTTTCTGCAGGGTTCTCAAGTTCCAAAGTTAGGGCGGAAATAAAAGCTATAATGGAAGCTTTGGAAAGAGTTGCCAGTGGTATAGTTCCTAAAGAAAAGCTCCTTAATGCATCAGCTAAGGAGTTAGGAGGCTCTGCACTTGATCCCAGATCGGTAGTCACATACAAAAATCTACAGTACGACAAAGGGCTACCTTTCAAGCGATACGATCCAAAAGCCAGGTACTTCTGGAAATCGGTGGTGAAGTTAGCCAGCGGGAAAGAGTTCTATCTTCCTGTGGAGTTACTGTATTACCCAATCCTTAAAGCAGTAACACCACGGCTGTATACCTACTCAAATTCTTCCGGTGTAGCAGGAGGTTTCAGCTTTGAATCATCCCTGATCGGAGGTTTGTTTGAGGCAATCGAGCGCGATGCTTACATGATAACTTGGGTAAACAGAATCTCTCACCCCCTCATTCGAAGAGACTGCTTGTCTTCAGATCAAAACGCTAAGGTGGAAAGAATAAAATCTGTTGGGTATGAGGTACACCTGGTTAACATGACGATGGATCTTACACCGGTCGTTCTTGCTGTCGCCGTAAGTGAGAGTGGACAAACTTGTCTTTTGCTAGGTATGTCTAGCAGACCCACCTTGTCTTCAGCAATCGGTAGAGCCCTAGACGAGCTTGAGCAGCAGCTTTATTGGGACTTTAGAAAAGACCACACTGTTTATACTCTGAAGGACCCAACTAAAGTACAAAGTACGGAGGACCATGCAGCATTGTATGCCTCCAGTACACACTTAAGAAAAGCGGAGTTTCTGTGGTCCGGAAAACCAGAAAATCCTAATAAAGGAGGTGATGAAAAATTCCAACGGCTTGACAACCTTGTCGAGCTACTTAAGACTAGAGATGTAGAAACCTACGCTCTTGATCTTACTCCGCCAGACATGAAAGAGGCGGGAGTACATATCATTCGAGCCATTCCTCAAGGTCTGGTGCCAATATCTTTTGGTTACGGCACTGAAGCTTTAGGGATGAGAAGGTTAGCTACTGTGCCTAAAGCCACGGGGCTAAGCAAAAAATCTTGGCAAAATGGGGTATTTACACACCCGTTTGCCTAACACGAAAGGAGAACCGGCATGAAAAAGCCAGCGGTGAAAAACAAGATCACTGTTACTGTGCGCAACCTTGCTAAAGAAATGTCCCCCAACCCACCCAAATGCGGCGGGAGTAGTAAAGGCGGCAGCAAGGGCAGCAGTAATTGTGGTGGCGGAAGTAGTAAAGGAGGCTGATTTCCGCTCTTAGATTCGGTTTTGAGCCATAGTCAGATACATTTGACTATGGCTCAATTCTTCCATATATACAAAGGTATGCATAAAAAGATAAAACTAAAAAATAATAAAACTGCCCATATTCAGTTGATCCAGGAAGTCGAAAGGGTTAATGGTAATTTAATTTTCGAAAAAATTAAACCGACCAAAAATGGGTACGCGGGCTATAGAGAAGGAAAGTACCTACCTGAATCGCTACATGGATTCATATTCAGTTCTTTGGAAAATAAAGGAGTGGATCTGTCAATAGGGGTGGGTGATGTGCTTGGGATTATTAAAAAGACTCTCAATGCCGTCGTAGAGACTCTACCAACAAAAAACAATTTGGAGATTTACATCTTTCCCACACTCTCAGGCTTTGTAAAAGAAAAAATGTTTGGGGTTAATGGGTACACACCTTACGCCAACGTCATTCACTTATATGTTCACCCAGATAGTACAAAACTTAAAGATTTTAATAAAAACTTAGCTAACACTTTGGCACACGAATATAACCACGCGATACGCTTTTTATATTTTCCTAACTCAGATTCAGAAAAACTTATAGATAATCTTGTTTTTGAGGGCCTGGCAGAAAACTTTAGAGAATATGTTTTGGGTGGTAAGCAAGCTCCGTGGGCACAAGCCTTAAGTAAAGATGTAGCAAGAAAAGTATTTGATAGCTTTGGAGGCCTACTGCTCTCAGACAACTATACATACGATGACTACAATAAAATATTTTTTGGGAATGATGAGTACGCCGTTTGGACCGGATATTCTGTAGGCTATCATCTTGTTAAGGACTTTATAAAAAATCGTGGGAGTGAAAGAAATTGGAGTAAAATCATCCAAATGCCGGCAAAAGAAATACTGGAAAAATCTGGCTGGTAAGTCATTCTTGGAGGCTCGAGGTGATCGAGTACCCTTGTAAAATTAAGAAGTCCCCGCGTTAAGCGGGGACTTCTCTAGTAGGGCAGTGAGAACCATCTCACCCGACGGTCCCAATAAAACCACGGCCTATGCAAGGCCATCCAAATTTCTAAAATCTCAAAGTATCGTTAGCGAAGTTCCAATTTCCCAAACGCCTGCGGCATTGCCACCGTCAGTACTCATCTTTGGAGCATTATCCGCGGATTCAAGCACAACATTTATTTCGTAAGCCCCAGCAGCAGAACCAAAGGTATAAATATTAGATCCCAAGTTCAAAGGATCTAGGGGTAGTTCTGGTAAATACTTTGCTAAACCTGTTTTTCCCGTTGGAACTTCAAACTTAACCCAACCTGTTCCATCAACTGCTTGCGTGCCACTTCCGGAAGTACAGTTGTTACAAGTTCCGGTTTCAACCAAAGTTACTTCGCCGTCAGCCAAAGCCAAAGACAAAGCTCTATGAACATTATCCAAATCATCAAGTCTCATCGCGTCTCTATTTTTTTGAAGAAGGGCAGCCGGATTTATTGCTACAACAATAACGCCTGCTAAAACCGCCACAATTGCCACTACAACAAGAAGTTCAACTAATGTAAAGCCTGCAAAACCTCTTTGTCTTTTTTGTTTTCGTCCTATTTTCACTTCAAAAGCCTTTCAACAAACAATAAATTACAGAGCACTAGTAATCTTGTAAATAGGCGTGATGATTGAAACTATCAGAAGTCCAACCATTCCGCCCAACAGGATAAGTATGACTGGTTCCAAAGCGGATGACAACCCTTTTACCGCGTGAGCTGTTTCTAACGCAAAATACTCTCCAACTCGTGATAAAACTTCGTCCAACTGACCTGTTTCTTCTCCAACCGAAGCCATTTGGCTTACAAGCGGGGGGAAGTGCCTGTCAGTTTTTAGATACTCTGAAAGCGAGCCACCCTTTTCCAAAGTCCTGCTGGCCGCCAGCGCGCCATTTTTATAATCGGGGTTTATAACAATTTTCGAAACAATTTCCAAAGACTCAACAATCGAAATTCCCGAAGCAACCAGCAAACTTAAAGTTCGTGTAAATTCAGTTAAATCTTTTTGTCTTAAAATTTTTCCAAACACCGGAAGTTTCATTAAAATCTTGTATAAAAATTCTTTGCCTCCTTCGGTTGATAAAAATGATCTGATTGCCAAAAACGAAAACACTAATACCGCCGCAAACGCGTACCAGAATTTAACAAACAAATCTGAAACCGCAATCATTGCCTTAGTCATGCCCGGAAGCTCAACACCCATACTTTCATACATTTGGGCAAGCTTGGGGATAACAAAGATCATCATTAAGACAAAAACGCCGATCATGGCAACAAAAATGATGGCCGGGTAAATCATAGCTCCGGTAAAACTTGATTTAAATTCACGCTGGGCTTCTAAAGTGTCTGCAAGCCTTTTTAAAATTTCTTCCAGCTTTCCCGAAGTTTCACCGGCGTGTACTAAAGCAATATAAGTTGGAGAAAAAACGTTTGGATATTTTGCTAAAGCGTGCGAAAGTTGCGCGCCGCCTTGAACATCTCTTAGTGTATCCAAAACTATTTTTCTCATTTGTCTGCTGGAAGTTTGATCGGCTAAAACTTCCAGGCCTCGCGCAATAGGAAGGCCTGCTGAAATCATAGTGGAAAGTTGGCGGGTAAAAGCAACGACTTCGGTATCCGGCACGCCACGAAGGCTTAAAACCTTGTCAACAAGGCTTTCTGTCTGTTCCTCAAGGCTTACAACATAAAGGCTTTGCTCTTTTAATAACCCCACCGCTGAGGACTTTGTGCGGGCGTCTACATTTCCTGTTCGTTTTTTGCCTGCGGAATCAATTGCGTTATACGAAAATATTGGCACTATTCATTTACTCCAGCGCCCACAAGGTGCTTTAGTTCATCGGGGCGCAAACTGTACTTTATAGCCTCATTTAATTCTATGCGGCCGTTTTTAACAAGCTCCGCTAAACTTGTGTTTAAAGAAACCATTCCGGCACCCGCACTTGTATCTATAACGTTATCCAGCTGATGACTTTTTCCTTCTCTTATCATATTCCTAACCGCCGACGTGCCCAGTAAAACCTCAACCGCAGGAATCATTCCTACCTCTTTTGAAGGAATTATTCTTTGCGAAATAACCGCCTCTAAACTTTGCGAAAGTTGCGTGCGGATTTGATCCTGCTGGCCTTCGGGAAATGAATCTATAACCCTATCTATTGTTTGAGAGGCGGAATTTGTGTGAAGAGTCGTAAAAACCAGGTGTCCGGTTTCGGCAATTGTAAGCGCGGCGGCCATAGAATCGTGATCTCTCATTTCGCCAATAAAAACCACGTTTGGGTCTTGCCTAAGAACTGCTTTTAGAGCCACATCCCATGAGTGAGTATCCAAATACATCTCTCTTTGCTCAATGAGGGATTTTTTGTTTGTAAAAATGTACTCAATTGGGTCTTCGATGGTGAGAATATGCTCTGCGCGAGTTTCATTAATTCTTTGAATCATGCCGGCAATTGTTGTGGATTTTCCGTGTCCAGTGGGACCTGCCACTAAAACCAAGCCCTGTTTTAGATCAGAAATGGAGTTTACGATCGGGGGCAGACCCAATTTATCCAAAGAGGGCACAATTAACGGAATTGTTCTCATCGCAATGGATGGGTAACCTTTTTGAAAAAACACATTAACCCTAAACCTAACCTGGTTTCCAAGCGCCACGGATAAATCAAGTTCTTTGTTTACATCCAAAATATCTTTTTGTTCCTGATTTAAAATTTGCGAAATAAAAAATTCTATATCTTCAACCGTAAGCGGTGGAATGTCAGAAAGGGGAGCGAGGGCAGTATTTACCCTTATAACAGGAGATACACCCACACTTAGGTGTAAATCCGATGCCCCCATCTTTACAACACTTTCTAATAATTGTGATACGTTAAATTTTGCCATGTTATTACTTTCTCATCCCTTAGAAACCCTTAATACTTCTTCAATGGTAGTTATTCCTTCCAACACCTTCAAGTACCCGTCCTGATCTAAAGTTAGCATACCATCCTCAACAGCCGCCGTTTGTATTTGCGACTCTGACGAACGCCCAAGCGTCAGTGTCTGAATTTTATCGCTCATAATCATAACCTCGAAAATACCGGTTCTGCCCCGGTATCCTGTTCCGCCGCACTTTTCGCACCCCTTGCCCCGAAACACCTTTAGGTTTTCTCCTTGACCTAGTTTTACCGCGTCGACTATTGTTTTATCTTTACTCATTAAAATCTGTGAGTGCTGGATTTTGCCAACAATCCTTCTTATATCATCGACGATTTCCGGAGGCGGAGAATATTCTTCCTTACAATCTACGCAGATTTTTCGAACAAGTCTTTGCGCAAGAACTGCGTTTAGGGTTGAGGCGAGTAGGAAGTTTTCAACCCCCATATCCAAAAGTCTTGGGATTGATCCGCCGGCTGAGTTTGTGTGCAAAGTCGAAAGCACCAAGTGACCGGTGAGTGCCGCGTGAATTGCCAGCTCTGCCGTTTCGCCGTCTCTAATTTCTCCAACCATTATAATATTTGGATCTTGTCGCAAGAAAGATCTTAAGCCTGTGGCAAAGGTTAAGCCCGCTTGAGGATTCACTTGAACTTGATTTACGCCGGGAATCCTAATTTCAACTGGGTCTTCAATGGTTACGATATTTACTTTAGTAGTATTAAGTTTGCTCAAAGCTGAAGCAAGCGTTACCGTTTTACCAGAGCCAGTTGGCCCTGTAACTAAAACCATTCCAACAGGTTTAATGATTGCTTCTTCAAGTCGCGACAGAGAAAGTCCGCGAATGCCTAAATCTCTAAATGAAAAAACCGAACCTTCTTCTTTAAGCAAACGGATCACAACTTTTTCACCGTAAACTGTTGGCAGAGTAGACACACGAAGGTCGGTTTTGGTTTTGCCAACTTCAACTTTAAATCTTCCGTCTTGAGGTAATCTTTTTTCGTCAATTTTCATGCTCGCCAGAATTTTTATACGGGCAACGAGCGAGTCGTGCATTTCGCGGGGCAGTGTTCTTTTTTCTTCCAAAACTCCGTCAACCCGGTATCGCAGGCGGGTTTTAGTTTCCTCTGGTTCAATATGAACGTCAGAGGCGCCGGTTTTTACCGCTGTCTCCAAAATCATTCCCACGATTCGGGCAATTGGCGCATCACGAAGTGTTGCTTCGTCGGCGGTTAAGTCTCCCTGGTTTTCTTCAATCTTTAGGGTTGTCGCCGAAATTTCTTCCAAAGCCGCGCTTATTTCTTCGCCAATTGCTTTTCCGCTTTGCTGTTCGTTGACCGCCTCTATTTCTGCAAGAGATGAGATGTATGGCTTTACTTTGTACCCGGTTTTTCTTTCTATAAACTCAATTGTTTGCAAATCAAGTGGGTCAACCATTGCGACGGATATAACTTTTGAAACCTCGTCGAGAGCAAAAGGAGCCGCGTTATATTTTTGAGCAAGGTTGTGAGAAACAAGCTCTGAAAGTTTAGGGTCAATTATACGACCTTCAAGCGGCATGTATTCAATTCCGTACACTTCGCCAAACGCCTTGATGTAGTCGTTGTTGCTAACAAAATTTCGCTCTTTAATTATTTGGTCGATGGATTTGCCGGTGTTTAAGTGTTCAAGATTAATGGCAGAAACTTGATCTGAGGTTAAAAGTTTCTTTTCAAACAAAACGTCTTCGATTCCTTTGTTTTTAGTTAAGATAGCCATGAGCAGTTTGTAAGGCGATCCTTACAAACTAATGATAACAGGGAACAGGAGGCGGGGGCAACAAGAAAGAGGGGAGTTGGCACTCATGTATAATCCAGATAGCCATGAGTTCAATCCTTATTTACGGAACAACAGAAAAAAGTCGCACCAGCCATGTTCGCAAAATGCTTGAAAAACTTGAGATGAAGGAGAGCGAAAATAATCCCGACTTGCATATTGTAAATCCGGAAGAGGGAAAACAGAGTATTGGAATTGCGCAGGCAAGAGAGTCGACGAAGTTTTTACAGGAAAGACCTTTTTCACATAAACACAAGGTTGTGATTGTGAACAAGGCGGAGTTGCTTACGGTGCAGGCTCAAAATGCATTGCTTAAAACTTTGGAGGAGCCTCCTTCTTACGCAACTATTATTTTGAACGTGAAAACCGAAAACTCTTTGCTGGCGACGGTGGTTTCGAGGTGTAGGCGTGTAAGGGTTGACGAGAGTGGGGGCGATAAGGAAGCAGTGATAGATGAAATAGACCTAGCCGAAGCAAGCGCCATACTAAAAATGTCCATTGGCGAGCGTTTAGATTGGGCAGCTGAATACTCAAAAGAGGAACGTGGGGTGGTTATTCAAACGATGGAAGAGTGGGTAAGTGAACTTCGAGAAAATCTAAACTTAACAAACGGGAAGAACATTGAAATAATTTTAAATGTGAAAAAAGATTTGGAAAAAACTAATGTGTCTTTGAAACTCGCACTTGAGTTTTTGATGTTAAAGATTAGATAGAGCCAGACCTTAAGTAGCGGCTGGCTCTTCCTATCATTTCTACTATTTTACTAATGCTTCAAGGGACAGGTTGCTCAATGAGACCGTCGCAAGCAGCTATGAACGTGTCTACGTTGTTAGCATGAATGTTAAGAAGGGCAGCAATAGTTGCTGCTTCTTCCGTCTCATCCCAGTTCATTTCTGCTATAGCGGCTCTTCTCATTTCAGCCGTACCCAAGATCCTGTTCGCAAAAGCCGGCGAGGTTAAAATCTGGGCGACTAGTGCGTTAATCTTTAGCTTGTTCATCATCTGCTCCTCTTTAGGGGATTGGGAACTTCGCCGATTTGAAAATTCTTCGACCGTAATTTTACCCCATCTCCACAAAAAATCAAGCTATAGGCCGTAGAAATCTTACACAAATTAAGATAAAATTACTTAGTTATGGCTACAGCAATAGACAAAATCAGCAGTTACACAGCGGAAGATATACAGGTTTTGGAAGGGCTTGACCCGGTTAGAAAGCGTCCGGGAATGTACATTGGCTCAACCGATCTTCGAGGTTTACAGCACCTTGTTACCGAAATTGTTAATAACTCAATGGACGAGGCAATTGCAGGGTATGCAAACCATGTGCGTGTTGAGTTTAGAAAAGATAATTCTGTTGTGGTTTACGATAATGGGCGGGGAATTCCATATGGAATCAAAAAGGGTTATAACGTTTCGGCACTTGAACTTGCCTTTACACGCTTGCATGCAGGTGGAAAGTTCGGTGGGGCGGGGTATAAGGTCTCAAGCGGTCTTCACGGTGTGGGCGCTTCGGTTGTGAACGCTTTGTCTGACTGGTGTAGGGTTGTTGTTTTAAATAAACCAAAAAAAGAAATTAAAATTCAGGAATATGAAAAAGGTGCGGATGTAATTCATAAACTTGCGGATCTTAATTCCGAAAAGCCAAAAAGCCAAATTAAAGGCGCGGAATGGGGAATAGATTTAGAGAGTTGGGATTACGACACCGGTACAATTGTTCAATTTATGCCCAGCACCAAAACTTTTGAAACCTTAGATTTTAAATCACCGTTTTTCCTTCGCCAGCTTAAGGAATACGCCTTTTTGACTAAAGGTATTAGGTTTGAACTTGTTGATGAACACGACGGTAGCCATTACAACTATTACTTTGAGGGTGGGATTAAAACTTATCTTAAGGCGCTAAACAAAAATAAAAAGCCTTTGCACGAAGTGTTTTATGCTTCGAGAGAAATTGACGGAGTTATGGTGGAAGTTGCGATGCAGTACAACGATTCATTTGTGGAAAATGTTGTAGCTTTTGCAAACCACTTAAAAAATATTGAGGGAGGAACTCATTTGACGGGCTTTAGGACAGCTTTAACCAAGGCAATTAACGATTACGGGCGCAAAAAAGAGTGGCTTAAAGAAAAGGATGCGAACTTGTCTGGCGAAGATTTACGTGAAGGATTAACCGCGGTAATTTCTGTTTATTTAAACTCCGAAGACATACAATTTGAAGGCCAGACTAAGGCCAAACTTGGAAATTCAAGCGTAAGACCTGCCGTTGAAACGGTTGTTAAAGATGGGTTAGAAGCTTTTTTTGAAGAAAACCCACGAGATGCTCAGGCAGTAATTGAGAAAAACCTGCTTGCCATGAAAGCAAGAGTTGCCGCAAAGGCTGCTAGAGAAACGGTCATTAGAAAAAGTGCCTTAGAGGGCGGGGGAGTCTTACCTGGAAAACTGGCTGATTGTGCAAGCAAAGTTAGAGAAGATACCGAACTTTACATTGTTGAGGGAGATTCAGCGGGAGGTTCAGCAATTGCCGCAAGAGACAGAAAAATCCAGGCCATTCTGCCGGTCTTCGGTAAGGTATTGAACACAGAACGTGCTCGATTAGACAAAGTTGTTGAAAGTCAAAAGTTTAGAGACTTAATAATTGCAATCGGAACCGGAATCGGGGAGCAGTTTGAAATTGCGCGCTTAAGATATGGAAAGTTAATTCTTATGTCTGATGCTGATGTTGACGGCTCACACATTATGACCCTAAATCTAACGTTCTTCTTCCGCCATATGCCAGGCTTAATTGACGGAGGACACGTTTACCTTGCCGTTCCGCCTTTGTACAAAGCCACCTGGGGCAAAAGTAAAAAATATCTGTTTGACGATGGCGAAAGAGAAGCTTTCCTAAAAACACCAGAAGGTAAAAACGTTATCATCCAAAGATTTAAAGGTTTGGGTGAAATGAATGCCGAAGAGCTCTGGGAAACAACCATGAACCCCGAAACGCGAAAACTAAAGCAAATTACCGTAGAAGATGCAGGCTTTGCTGATGAAGTCTTTACAACCTTAATGGGCGATGAGGTTCCACCCAGGAGAAAATTCATCCAAACACACGCAAAGCAGGCAAATATTGATATTGCCTAAGTGCTAACATACTTTCATGACTCCCGCAGAATTCGTAAAAGCAGTAACCTTGGCCTATGAAAATGACATTGGAATTTTCAAAAACAAGGTAAATGCTGAAGATTTAATCCCGCACAACGCCTCGGGCAAAGAAAAATCTCTTTACCTTTTTTACGTCATCCAGCTTGATTACGCGACCCGCTCTCAAAGGCTTTATGACGGGGCAAAACGGTTGTTTGAATCTGAAAGAAACTTCTTTAAACCCACCTACATTCTTAGTCTTCCGCAGAAAAAACTTGAAAAGTATCTTACCGAATACTTTAGGCCAAGATATATAAACGAAGCAGTTCGTAGGTTCAGAAAAAATTCACAGTTATTAAACGACGATTACAATAGCGACCCGCAAAATATTTTTTTAAAAAGCAAAAGCGCAAGTGAAGTATTAAAAAGAGTGGGGGAATTTAGAGGTTTTGGGCCAAAGATTGGAAACTTTTTTGTTCGAACAATGATAAATACTTTTGATTATAAATTTTCCGATGTTGAAGAAATTTTACCGCCGGTTGATGTTTGGGATGTGAGAATTGCTTGCTTAATGGGCTTTGTTGAGAGCGATAAAATGAGTTCGGTGAACATTAGAACAGTAAAAGAGGTATGGAGTAAAGCCTGCCGCGACGCCAAAGTTAGCTGGCTTACCTTTGATAAGGCTTTGTGGCTTTTAGGATCGGAAGGTAGGCCAAAGAATGGAGAAGAGGTTTTGGAACTTATACATCGAAACAAAAATGAGATGACATTAATGTCATCTCATTTGAGTTAATTCTCATCTTTTCTGCGATTAGGCCTGGGCCGGTTGATCAAAGGCCGCAAGTAGGGCCTCAAGTTGTTCAACGCGCTTCACCAAGTTGTGGGCTTTAGCAATTTCCAAGGCCCTTTCCAACGGGGCGCGCGAATTTTCCAAAGCCGCACGATCCATAAGATAACCTGTTTCCCAGATCTCAACAACGTTATTGCTGTTGTCGACCTCAACCTCACCCTCACGAATCCGCCTTAATTCCTTTTCTTGAACTTCAAGCCAGTGCGCAGCCTCTCCACCAAGAAGATTATTGCTGAGGCAGGAATTAAACGCTCCGTGCGCAAACCACACCCGATCCGAGCGCCTGGCCTTCACAGCATACTCGTACGCCATCCGTGCGTGGCTAAGTTGATCTGTCGGCTCCCAAGAAAGATCGGAGCGGGAAAGGTTTCGGTGAGCAAGAGCTATACAATTCGGCTCATCGTTTTCCTCACCAAAACTAAGCAGATCGAGAAAGGTTTGGGTTGCCTCCTCGTAATTCTGCGCGTGCCAATGGGTCAGCCCGATCTGAGCTTGCGCCTGGCCCTTTTGAACTGGCGTCTCGGCCAAGTGGTAGGCCAGCTCAAAGGACTCCATTGCAGCACTGTTATCGCCGTCAATTTCACGGAGGTGCTCACCTTGACTCATGAACTCTTTAAAACCTAATGGTTTTGGCATAATTTCTCCTTTTCTTACAGGTTATACTATAGGAACGCAACGGGCTCTATCTAACCATTATGCTAAACTTTAGTAATGAGAATTTTCGTAATCGGACATGTTTCGCCTGATCTAGACGCTATAGCTGCAGCTGTGGAATACACAGAGTTTCTTTTGGAACTAAAAAGGTACGGGGGATCGGAAATAATCCCGGTAAGAGCGGGGGAGCCAAATATTGAAACTAAAACAATTTTTAAAAAGTTCAATGTTGAGCTCCCAAAGCTTCTGGATGAATTTACAATCGGACCGGATGATTTCTTCGTCTTGGTTGATCACCACGAACAAACACAAAGACACGAAAAAATCGTGGACGATAAAATTTTAGAAATTATCGATCACCACAGGGTCAACTTAAACTTTTCAACACCTATAAGGGTTGACGTAAAACCGGTTGGGTCAACCAGCACAGTCATATACGATCATTTCTATATGTACAACCTTGAGGCATCGTATCAAACATCCGCTTTAGCACTGGCTGGAATTCTTTCCGATACGGTGGGCTTAAAGTCAAGCACTACAACTGGCCTAGACAGAGAAATTGCCCAAAAAATCTCCAAGAAAATAAATGAAAGTATAGAAAAACTCACGTTTGAAATCTTTAGGGCAAAATCGGACATTAGTGGTTTAACTGCGCGTGAGATAGCTAAGAAAGACTTTAAGGTATTTGATTTTGGAACAACAAAAGTTCTCATAAATCAGGTTGAAACAGTCGAGTCAAAAAAAGTTTTGGGAATGAAAAACGAACTTGTTCAAGCCCTTGATTCGGTAAAAAAAGAGGTGGGCGCGACCCTTGGGTTTATCATGGTTACAGATATTTTGGCTATAAATTCATGGATTATCTACACAAACGAAGCCGAAAAAGAAGTTGTTGAAAAGGCTTTTATAACACATGGGATAGACAACGTTGCTGATATTGGACCTAAAATATCGCGAAAGAAAGATGTTGCGCCGGCTATAGAAAAAACGCTATTATAAATCCTGCTGTAATTTAAATCACTATCCTGTTCCCGGGAGGAAGACAATGCTTGCGATATGTCCAAGATGTCAAAACCACACCATCAACGTGGGCGGAAGCAGAACAACGGAAGAGATAGAGCAGAAAAGCGGGAAGGTTTTCCGCGCTACATACCGTTTGTATTATTGTGAATTTCGTGGAAGCGGTTGTTTCTCGGAAAACAGGGTTATCTTCTACGAAAGCCGTAATGGAAGCGGGGAGTGGGAAAGGGAACCTCACAAGCTTGTACCTCAAGACGTTGTTGCCCTCTTTGAGCGGCTGTTGGATATAAGCAGAGTACAAACGGGAGCTTTGGCTTAGCAAGTGCAGTAAGTTAACTTAAAACAGAAAACGCCACGGGGGAGATTGTGGCGTTTTTCTAAAAACGTCAAAAAGTAGGCCATAAAGCCAAAAAATGATTGATTCACTCCTCCAAAATTGGTATTATTAACAGGTTATGGCGAAGAAGAAAACCCCAAAAAACACACCTAATACAACCGGCGATGAGGCACTAACAGCATCGGATCAGCCTCAAAACACCACAAGTTTACGGGTATCAAACGCCTCAATAACAACCGAAATGCAACGAGCGTACTTAGACTACGCGATGTCAGTTATCGTATCCCGAGCCCTTCCAGACGTCCGAGATGGCCTAAAACCGGTTCAGCGCCGAATCATTTACGCAATGCAGGATCAGGGTTACGTGGCTACTGGCAAGTTTCAGAAAAGTGCCGCGGTAGTTGGTGAAGTTTTGAAAAAGTATCACCCTCACGGAGACGTATCCGTATATGATGCCATGGTTCGAATGGCACAGGACTTTTCGTTAAGATACACACTAATTCACGGACAGGGAAACTTTGGATCGGTTGACGGTCACCCACCTGCCGCAATGCGATACACCGAAGCTAAACTTCAAAAACTTTCAGAAGAGCTTTACAAAGACATAGAAAAAGAAACGGTTCCATTTGAAATGAATGACCTGCAAAACATGGAACCAAACTTTTTGCCCTCAGTTTTACCAAACATTTTGCTAAACGGAGCCTCGGGAATTGCCGTTGGTATGGCCACAAACATTCCTCCACACAATTTGGGCGAGGTTATAGACGGCATTAATCTTTTGATCGAAAAGGCCGAAAAAATAGGCGAAAAGCCAGGCAAAAATGACCCAGCGCAGGAGTTTAACGCTTTTGAAACAGACGAAGGAAAATTCGAATTAAAAATTGCCAAAACTGACTTTTCATCTTCCGCAAATGTTGAGGATTTAATAAAACATATTCAAGGCCCGGACTTTCCAACCGGTGGAATAATTTACGATCATAAAGAAATTGCTCAAATGTATGCAACAGGAAAGGGTAGGGTAGTAACACGAGCCAAAATGAACTTTGAGGAAGATAAAAGCGGCAGAATGAAAATTGTTGTTACTGAAATCCCATACCAGGTTAATAAAGCAACTCTTGTGGAAAAGATAGCCAGTCTTGAGAAAAACAAGAAAATTGTGGGTATTTCTGATTTGCGCGACGAGTCAAACCGCGAAGGCATGCGAATTGTAATTGAGCTTAAAAAAGACGCCTTGCCCCAAAAGGTTCAAAACCAGCTTTATAAACACACCCAACTACAAGAGGCCTTTAACGCCAATATGGTTGCCCTTCTTGACGGCGAGCCAAAGCTTATGACTTTGAAGATGATCCTTGAAGAGTTCGTCAAGCACCGACAGCGCGTAATAGTTAATAGAACAATTTTCTTACTCAAAAGGGCTAAAGCCCGCGAACATATTCTGCAAGGTTTAAAAATTGCTATTGATAACATAGACGAGGTTATTGAAACTATTAAAAAATCACCAGACGCGGACCAAGCCAAAGAAAGATTAATTAAAAAATTCAAACTAACCTCAATCCAGGCTCAAGCAATTTTGGATATGCAGCTTCGAAGACTGGCTGCTTTGGAAAGACAAAAGATAGAAGATGAGTTAAAAGAAATTTTAGCCACAATTGATGACTTTGAGGCTATTCTTTTCTCGCCCGAAAGGATCATAAAAATTGTCAAAGATGAGCTTGTTGATCTTAAAAAACAATACGGCGACGAAAGACGAACCAAAGTTATTAAAGGCAAGGTTGGCGAACTTTCCGATGAAGATTTGGTAGCAGACGAACAATGCATTATTACCATCTCACAAAGTGGATACATAAAACGTCTCAAAACCGACACTTACAAAAAGCAGGGCAGGGGAGGCAAAGGAGTTAAAGGCCAGGAACTAAGAGAAGAGGATGTGGTAACAAACATTAAGACCTGCAACAGCCATGACTACGCCTTTTTCTTCACCAACAAGGGTAGGGTTTATAAGATGAGGATCTGGGAAATTCCTGAAAGCAGCAGGCGGGCAAAGGGCGCGGCGTTAGTAAACTTTTTGAACATTGGTCAAACTGAAACAATCCAGGCTTTCTTAACACTCGATGCCGCGACATTAGAAGAAGGTAAAGGTTTTGTAGTGTTTGGAACTGAAAAAGGCCGCGTTAAAAAAACCTCACTTTCTGATTACGCAAATATTCGAACTTCAGGAATTACGGCAATCCGCTTAGCCGACGATGATGCCTTAGTTTATGTAAGACTTTCATCCGGCAACGATGACATCATGATGGTAACTTCAGAAGGGCAGTCAATAAGATTTTCCGAAAAAGACGCGCGCCCAATGGGAAGGGTTGCTTCAGGAGTCACCGGTATAAAAGTGAAAAAGAAAGACGACTACGTTGTAGGAATGGTAGTTTTGCCAAAAGGCGACGAAAAAGATTTCTTGTTGGTTGTTAGCGAAAAAGGTTACGGCAAAAAAACCACGGTTGATGAGTATAAATTGCAGGGGCGGGGAGGATCGGGCATCAAAACATACAAGGTAAGTGCCAAGAGTGGAAACCTAGTAAACGCCCGTATTCAGCGCGCTGGCGCCGAAGCCGACATGTTAATTAGCACAACTTCGGGGCAGGTTATAAGACTTGGGGCAAGAGAAGTGCCAAAACTTGGGCGCGACACTTTAGGTGTTAGATTAATAAAACTTGGTGAAAGAGATAAGGTTGCTTCCGTTGCCAAGATTGAAGAGGGTATGGACTTAGGGGAAGATGAAGAATAGCTTTTACTATATTTTTCCGCAAATTGACTTCGCATCAAAAATAGACCAGAATTTTAGTTACGGTTTGTCGATGCGTCTGGACTTTCGGCCGTAGAAACAATGCATTCGGCAGCGCAGCGGTTCGGTACCGGGTGTTACCTTTCTCATCGTTTTTGAACCGTATTCTCTTACCAAGCCGTAGGGGACAAGGCTAAGGCAAGGGTCTGAATGCAACAACTTAAGCCTAGGAACGACGATGGTTCGATGGTTGGCACAGTGTTGGTTGGTAGGCATAGCTAGGGAGATTTGCCCGGAGTTTCCCTAGCTTCTTTTGTTATTATTCTCTTGTGCCATTAAATCCTTTGTTGAAATTCGAAAATAAACTGTGGTCATCTGGTATAACCCACATTGCAGGTGTTGATGAGGCGGGCAGAGGTCCTTTAGCTGGGCCCCTTGTTGTCGCCTGCGTAATTTTGGACAAAAGCCACTTGTATAATCCTTCAGAAAAACTAAAAAAACTTCTTGAAACTTACTCCCTTATCAACGACTCCAAAAAACTTACGGCAAAAGTTCGCGAAAAGATGTTTGAGTTCATAATTAAAAATGCCATTTCGTACCAGATTGAAGAAATTCCATCCCAAAAAATAGACGAGTGGGGGATAGCAAAAAGTAATCAAATTGGCTTCTTCAACTCAGTTAACCGGCTTGCGATACAACCTGAACACACTTTAACAGATCATTTTGGCATACGGGGTTTGGCAGAAAGTAAGCAGACAAACATTACAGGTGGCGATAGAAGAAGCATAACAATTGCCGCAGCTTCAATTTTGGCGAAAGTTTATAGGGACAGGTTAATGGTTGGTTTTCATGAAAAATACCCACTGTATGGCTTTGACAGACATAAGGGTTATGGAACTAAGCTGCACGCGGAAATGCTTTTAAGGTATGGGCAGTGTGAGATTCATAGAAGAAGCTTCAAGTTCAATTCAACACGATTACATTAAAGAAGAGACGGCACCTTCCTCAACATCCTTATGAAACTTCTTGTGAACATCTTTTAACTGCTTGTTTGTAACGTGTGTGTAAATCTGCGTTGTTGAAACGTTTGAGTGACCCAAAAGCTCCTGCACGCTTCGCAGGTCGGCACCCTCGCGCAGCAAACCAGTGGCAAAAGTGTGCCTTAGGGTGTGGGGCGTGGCATCAACCGAAATTCCAGCCCTTAAAGTATACTTTTTCACCAACCGCTGGACACTTCGAACAGTTAATCTTAAGGATTTTCCTTCTAAATCTCCGTCAGTCATTTTCTTGCCACTGTACCGCAGGAAGAGGGGAATAAACTTATCGCTTCGAGTTCCCAAATAACGACGCAGCCAGTTCTTGGCCGACTCGCTAAGGTAAACCGTTCTAACCTTCCTACCTTTTCCTATAACGGCAAACTCGCCGGTGTTTAGATTTATGTCAGAAATGTTCAAATTAACAAGCTCACTAACCCGCAGGCCGGTGCTAAACAAAACCTCTAAAATAGCCCGGTCGCGGATACCGGATTTTTTGTCTAAGTTTTGAGAGTTAAGCAGGTTGTCTAGTTGTTCCTCGTTTAAAACTTTGGGGATGCGGGCCTCGGATTTTCCTAAAATTATCTCATCCGGAGCCATAACATCGAGATGCTCCTTAACTATCAAGTACTTAAGGAATGCCCGCAGAGCAACCAGGAAGTTCTTCTGGGTGGATCGCTTAAATTCCAGGTGAGATTTTGAGCTTATGCGTCTATTTAGGTCAATCCTGTACTTCCTAACCAGCTCCTCGTTTATGTCATCGGGCGTCAGATCTCTTTTTAGCGTCTCTGTAGCCCAAGTTATAAAATCACGGAGGTAAAAGTCGTACATTTGAATGGTATTTTGAGAAAGGTTTTTCTCAACTTCGCAGTATTCAAGGTAATTTGTAAGTAGTTTTTCTAATGACATGTAAAAGTTGGGCAGCTAATGACTTAATGCTATCAACTTACATACTTTGGGGCAAGTTTTGTGCGGCGGGGGACGTAAATATACGAAAAATGCGTCAAAAATGGCCATGAGCAAATTTTAGGGCAGTGAGGAAATTTTGCGATTAATAAAAAGGGATTAATTTGGGCAACAAAGCTGGGGATGAATGTACAATCAAACATTTAGGAGTGCTTTATGAAAATGGAGGCTTTGGGAATTATTCCCGCGAAGTAGAGGAGGGCTAGAGTGTCAAAATTGCTATACATGAGACGCCGTAATTTGATGGTTTAACGACGCGTAAGGTGTATGAATATGTAAAACATGACACGCATATAAAAAGGGAAGCCGAAATGAGCTTATTCAAAATCCCACAAACAAACGCACAATACTTAACACTAAATTATTCTTTATCACTTTGTTATTTAACCTCCAACTCTATCCAGTAATCTAGATTGCCTCTTTTGGAGACGTCGCACTTATCCACATCCCTACTCTAGAATCTATGACAATGTGGCTTGTGCAAAACTATGACAGCGCTTTTTAGCAATCCTAGGCCGCCACTGCGGTAAAACCCAATCAACAGATTACAGAACCTATGACAAACATACCCTATAATTATTTAATTAAGTCTTATAGTTCGCAACTCATTTCGGGTAATTTTTGGGTCCTTTTCTCCCCCGCCTCAAACCACGCCCCACTTCCCTACCTCACTACGTGTCCAAAAAAGCAAGGAAAATTGGAGTATTAAATTAGTTGAAGAAAAGTACAAACAATAAAAATACAAAAGTTATAAATGCATATTCCACTACTAATTTTTTTGTAATCACATTTTTATAATGAGCTTGCAAGTACCCTAGTGTGGACAGAAGAACGGATGAAACCAACAAGGCTCTTAAAAATGATTCGGAGGGAAAAAACGATGTCGAAATACTAAACACAAAAACCACGAATGCTACAAAAAGGCTATTCATAAGTTCTTCGCTAGCTCCAATATCCGGCACTTCGGGATCCATTTCTTGAGCCCACCACAAAAACGAAGCAAAAAGCCCGGATGTTCCCGCAATAATTAAGCTTTGGTAAATTGCGTTAACAGGAAGTTTAAAAATTCCGGAGAAAAATGGAATCGAAACTAAGGTTAAAAGTATTTGACTCCAAGTCAGGGCAACCCTGTAAAGCGGAATTACCTCAGCCCGTTCAAAAACCACAAGAAAAATATTATTCATTAGAGAAATCGCATACATCAAGCCCCCAACTGCTCCTATTGTTAAAAGTCTTGTCGGAAGCCCAAGGTTCGGAAAGTATATTAACGAAAGTAAGGAGCCTAAAACCAAAACGAGAGGCAAAACTAAGGTGCTTAGGTAGGTTCGCCTGACGAAGTAGTTTAATGCATGCTCTGTCTGAACACTTGTGTATTGAACCAATGCCGTACCCAATGTTGCAATAAATACTGCCATAACGGCACTGAAGATTTTCAAGAAACCGGTTGTGTAAGAAAAGCTAAACAGAAAAACCACAATTCCAAGGGACAAAAGGATGTATTTATATTTTCGCTGCATATTCATATTTATACTTCTACTTTATAAGTGGCTTTCGAGCGCTTCGGGAACCGTAAAATTTGCAAAAACCTCCTGAACATCGTCATTCTCCTCAAGTGCATCAATTAAAGCAACGATCTTTTTTACCTTATCCGACTCCCCTATCTCAACTTCAAAAGTCGGGTTGCCCGGATCGACACCAAAAATGTAAGCTGTGCTACCAACTCCACCCAAAGAACCGCCGTGTCTGTCGAAAATATAGCGGATTTCAGCCACAGTTCTGTTTTTATTATCCGTTAAAGCTTTAACCAAAAATGCCACACCCTCAGGTCCGTAACCTTCATAATTCACCTCTTCAAAACTCTCTCCGGCAAGTTCGCCGGTACCTTTCTTAATTGCGCGGTCAATGTTTTCCTTGGGCATTCGGGCCTCTTTTGCTTTGTCTACAGCCAAACGAAGGGCCGGGTTTGCGTTTGGATCTCCCCCACCGAGGCGCGCGGCAACTGTAATAAGTCTGCTCATTTTCGAAAAAGTTTTGCCTCTTTTAGCGTCCACAATCTCTTTTTTTCTGCGGATATTGTGCCATTTGGAGTGCCCTGACATGGGGTTATGATAACACCTCGCCCAAAACTTGACATCCCAGCGATATTTGCTAACTTTGTTGTGATGGAAAACGGCAGTGTAAGCAACGGCAATTCGCAAAACCTGTTAATTCTGGAAAAAAAGGCTGTGAAAGCGGCTTTAAACCAGGATTGGAAAACCGCGATTCCAACCAATCTCGAAATCCTCGAACTCAAACCAAAAAACCGCGATGCAAAGATGCGGCTTGGCATGGCTTACCTTCAAACTAAAAACTTCAAAAAAGCTGAGAGTGTCTATAAGGAAGTATTAAAAGATGATCCGATAAACTCTATCGCCAGAAAGAACCTCGAACTCGCAAAGCAAAAAAAGGCAGTAAAAAGCGCTAACGGTGGGGATACAAAACATTTAATAAAAGAGCCGGGAACCGCCGAAGTTGGGATGATAGAGCTTGCTTCAAAAAAACTAATAGCGGATGATTTTGAACTTCGTGAGGAGCTTGAAATGAAAATAAACCGCGCCTCAGTTTCAATTCAAAAAAATGGAAGGACGATTGGCAAACTTAGACAACCGGACTTAGTAAAAAGGCTTAACAAAGGCAAGAGGCAGCGGGCGGAACTGACAGCGGTATTCTTCGGCGGGCATGATAAATTTATCAAAATTCTTTTCAAATCCGATATTCCAATTTTTAAAGCTGAGAGGCAAGAATTTAAACCGTACGTGAAAAAAGGCGCAATTGACGAACCTGAAATGGAAATGTTCTCCGAAGAAGAAACCATCGAGTAACTTAGCCGCCGCAAAACTATCTCAAATCGTCATCTAATAAAGGTTTGGCTTCTGAACTTGCTGCAGGCCTTGCAAGCTTGGGTTCCTCTTCTCTAGCTTCTCTAATGCGGGGTCTGCTGTCCGGTTTTCTTGATCCGCTTGAAGATTTTCCCAATCGTGGTCGAGGGGGTCTAATAACAGGCCTTTTGTCCTCCTTTTCTTCTTTTTTCTTCTCGGGTTTCTTCTCTGGTTTTTTAGCTGCCGGCGCAGGCTTTGCTGGTGCCTTCATCTTTTCGACTTTCTTGACTTCTTTCTTCTCTTCTTTCACATCTTTTTGTTTCATGTCCTTGTCCCCACCATCTTCCTTTTTATTCTCTTTATCCGCTTTGGGTTTAACAACAATATCGTCCCTCTTCATTTTCTCCAAAGCCGCCCACTCAACGTTTGGACTACCAGCCGGAATCAAAACGATTAGCTCATCATTTACCTCACCTTGTCTAAATTCCACAGCCACATCCAAAAGCCTGTATGAACCAGAATCGGTTAACGCGTACCAGTTACCCTCTTTTTTATTTAAAATTCCCTCCAGGGTTTTTCTTTCCACTTTTGACACCTGCTTAAACAGCAGCTTTCCAGCGTCTTCAACCATCTTTAGATTATCTCCAGCAACAAGCAGTGACTTGGCCGCGTAATTTGGGTTCACTTCGTATTTTTTACCATCGGGGGTTACCATGTGCGTTCCGTCAAAGACACCTAAAGTGCCCGGAACATCGTCATAAGAGGTTGAAATATCCTCTTTTAAGGTATTTAAAAGTTTTGTGGCTGTTCTTAAATCTCTTTCAGCGGATCTTAAAAGGCTTTCTATATTATTAACTCTATTTTGGGCGTTTTTCATTTGTCTCCTTAATTTATTCCTAGTTCAAATCTATTGAACCTTCCGGATTTTGAACTTCTGGTTGAGGTTCCGAAATAGGATTAGCAACCTCCTCCACACGCTCCCCTACATTTCCAGCATTCGCGCTATTATATTCTTGAGCAACTGCTACTCCCTTGTCAAATTTAAATTCGACCCATTTTCGGATTTTATCCTCAACGTACTGTCTGTCCGCGCCATACGTTAAGCGGCTAAAATCCAAAGCTTTTTGTCTGTTGCCGGTTTTGGTAATTAGGCTTTCCTCGGCTATCCAGGGGCGCGGAACGGTTGCGGAGAAGGGTTTCGAGGTTTGACCGTCAATCATAAGCTTAATGTAAATCTGAAACTTTCTAAGCGAAATTAAGTCGTTTTCGTCAAAGTAAGGAGAAAACTCTGTTTCCAAAATTTTTGCGTCCTGGGCACCAACTGAAAAAGCGGCAACTGTTCCCACGTTTCCAAATACCGCGCTTAAGAGTTCTTCTGGAAGTTGGCTAGTAAACTGGTGAGTTAGATGTAGCCCAAGTTTATATTTTCGCGATTCGGACAAAATAGACTCGAAGTTTCCTCCGGCGAAGTTTTGAAACTCGTCCACGTATAGGTAAAACGGTTTGCGCTGTTGCGGGTCAATTTTGATACGCTGCATGGCCATAAAGTTAATTCTGGAAACTAAAAGGGCGCCAAGAAGGTTCGCGTTATCTTCTCCGATTTTTCCTTTAGAAAGGTTTAGGAGCAGGATTTTGCCGCTGTTCATAATTTCCCAAAAATCTATCGTAGACTTTCTTTGACCCAAAATGTTTCTTATTGTAGTTGATGATAGAAATCGGTTAATTTTGTTTTGAATAGGCGCCACAGCTTCAGTAATTAAACGCTGATTTCCCCGCATGGCTTTATACTCTTCCTCCCAGAAATCCAAAACCACAGGATCCTTAATCTGGTGCAAAATATACTTCTGGTAGTTCATATCGTTCAATAAACGGGTAATGCCTAGTATGGAGGTTCCAGGGACCTCAAGAAGGGTTAGAACCGAGTAGTTAAGCAGATATTCAAGTCTTGGCCCCCAAGAGTAATCAAACTGCTTAGCCATGGACGAAACAAGAGCCGACGCCATGAGGTTTTTCTGGGACTGGTCATCTATTTCCAAAACGTTTATACCAACCGGCCGCTCCGTATCCGAAGGGTCAACCATAACTACATCCTTAAGTCTATTTTCCGGAATGTAGTCTAATATATCCTCAATCAAATCTCCGTGAGGATCCACAACTCCAACACCGTGACCCGCCAGAATATCCTGAACAATCATATTTTTAAAGAACGTTGACTTTCCGGTTCCGGTTTTACCTATTAGATACATGTGACGAACCCGGTCTTCGCCCTCGTTGCTTATTCCAAATCTCATTTTTTTGTCTCTAAACAAGACTTCCCCTATGTAGTTACAGTTTGTGGTTGGGAGATTTGCCGGCGGCTCTGCCTTTTTTGAACCAACCCACAACACTCCCGGTGTCTCAACTTTTTCCGAGGGTAGGTGATAAATGGAAGCGAGCTCGGCAATGTTCAAAACAAATGTGTTGTTTGAGTTTATTGAGCGGGTTTTGTACTCGTTGTATTTATTTTCACTGTTGGGGTGCTGTTCGTACTCAATGGAGTTTAGCTGAACGGTTGAAAATTGTTGTAGAGAAGCGATTAGCGATCGCAATAATCTATCGGCACGGTCGTAAGTTTGGGCGCGTGAAAGAAGCCTTATGTTTACCTCAAAACCCATTCTTGAAAGTTTTTCTTCTATTGCCTCAACTTGAACCTCCTCGTTAGAGTTTAAAAACTTTCTTTCAACTTTAAGGCCACCGGGCTTCACAGGCTCCTCTGCCCTACCAACCAAGGCCTTAAAAAACGTGCTGACAATCTGACTAAATTCTTTAATTATTTCACCCGGAAGGTCGCCCATAAAGGTGCCGCTGCCCGTTGTGCCCTCTCTAACTTGCTGAACATACTCAAAGCCCTCGCCCTGCCAAACATCCGCAATTGGCTTTATGACAACCTGAAACCACAAATTTTCATCAGAGGTTGCTTCGGACAAAGCCGACGTTACGGACGAGAGTGAGTCTCTTTCAAAATCTCTGAAAGTTTTAATTGGAAAAAAGTTTGCTTTTTTTAAGGTAAGGGTGGCTACTTCAAATTCACCATCACCATCTTTAAATTTGCTGGGAGCGTAATCTTCAACTTTACTAATGTGCGCGGTTGGGTACTGAGCATAAATCTGGCTTTCCACAAACTTTGAGATATTTGGGGGCACTGCAACATAAAACCTTATCCCACCGTCAACTGCCACAAATTCAAACGAAACCTGCTCCTGCGCAACTGCATCAACCCTTAGAAGACCGTGCAGGGAGGCAAACATATGCTCGGCGGCAAGCGCTGCGGTTTGGACATCATAATGCTCTTCTTCTGATTTATGAACCTGAACTTCCAGTATTTCCAAGTCTTTACTAGTCGTAGAACCGGAAAAAGAGCCCTTCATTTTCTTAAAAATGAAAAAGCCCACAACGGCAAGAAGTATTAGAGACAAAATTATTAATAATTCCATTAAGTTTTGTTAAGTATGGGGATAACAGATCTCCCCGCCCATATTTGGAGCGGGGAGAAAGAAAGGAGAGAGACTAAAGACATTATCTCAAAGCCTCCCCGCAATGTCAACTCCAATGACAAGTGTTACGTCCACGCGGTCGCTGATGCCCTCGTTCACCCCTCCCCTACTCTTCAAAACCACGTTTTTCACATCAAAAAACTTTTGGATTTCCTTGACTACGGCCAAATCCGTTGATTCAACCAAAAGTAAGCTTTCATCGTAAATCTTTGAGGCGTTTTCAGCGGCAATTACGTGCCCTCCCGCGTTTCGTACCACCCTTGAAGCAAAGTTTGCAACCCCCGGCATATCTGTACCATTTAGGATTCCGACGCTTGCTTTTTCTGTAGCGACATTTGAATCAAAAGTAAGATCTCTAAGGGAAATATCTAAACTTTCCTCATTTTCGAAAAGATGGGCGATGAACCTGTCTTTTCGTAATGATCGTACAAAGGTAAAAAGGTTAAAAAACTCACTTATGGTAACGTTTGTGTCTATGGAAAGGGCAAGCTCCTGAAGAACGTCTAAACTAAGTAAAGAGTTACCCTCTCCGTGAACAAAAGTGTCCAAAATTGCCGTGGTTACAGCATCATCTACCACCATATAGCGGTCTGTATTAAAGGCAAAATCTTTTTCAAGCGTTGCAACAAGAAGGGCAGAACCTGCACTTAACTCATTACTATCTAACATTCCAAGTGAGAGAATGTTTGAATAAGGCTCCACACCAAATTTGCCCGGGACATCGGTTGTGGTAGCCAAATCTATTTCGTATGACACTACTTTTCCGCCTGCTTTATCAAAAATTACAAAGTGAATCGAAGAAGTTTTAGCCGGAATTGCGTTTATATCTTCAACAGAAATGATTGCGAGGGAAACGATGTCGGAATTGTTAATGTCAAATGATGTAGAAGACTCCGCCGAAGCAAAAGGTTTTGTAATGGCCTTGTAACCCCAAATGCCTGCCAAAAATACTAGTGAGAACGTAGCAAGAAGACCCAGTGCTGCCCCTTTTCTGAACTTCTTCTGCGTTCTTCTTGCTTTAACAAGTGTTTTCCAGGAAAAACCTCTTTTTCTTTTGTTTGATATCCTTTTGGAGGCCTTGGCAGGTCTTTTGGGCATTATTACTATTATGCAAAAAATCTGCGTAAAGTCCATACCCAATATGACATTTCATGCTTTTGCTACGGGAAATTTTGGGGTTGGTGAAATGTGAAAATGTATGTCTCATAGTCTTGTCTGATTTATTACCTATAGTTTCTGCCTTGCCACACCCTATAACTCACACTGTTGAGGAGGGGGTTGATTTGTAATATAATTCTGAACAAATCATTCCGAGTGAGACTAAGCGAGGAGATTAAATGATCTGGCTAAAAGGCGTTATAAAAAACGTGATAAGAGTGGCAACAAAACCTCTCTTGCCGTGGCTGGCTCCGTTTTTTCTTCGACGTGAGAGCGCAGCCGCAAAAAAAGCTGAAGAGGCAGCGGAAGCAGCGGAGGAACAGGCCTATCAAGAACAACTGCAGAAGGACCTGGCATTGGAAAAAGCGAAGACAGGCGGAGGGGGAAGCCAAGCATCATCGCCGGAGCCAACAAAAGTAGAGGAGAAGGTGGATCAAGCACCATCTACAGAACCGGCAATGCAGAAAGGGGTGTTGCAAGCGCTTTTCATAAAAGGCAGGCTTGATAGGATCTTTTACCTAGGGGGGAACGCCACGCAAAAAGGTGTAATCATCCAAGGATGCACAATTCTTGCAGGGTTCTGGGAGGGATATGCAAAACCGTACAGCTTTACCGGACTCTTGGCAATTGTTGACGGTATTAAAACCCGACCGGCAACTGATGAGGACCTGGCGGAGATGTCGCGGCAGTGGGACGAGAAGAAAAACGGCATCAGTTTTTCGGATTGGCTTGAGGGCCTGCTAAAACTTCCCAAACACGCAGAGCTTAAAAAGGAAGGGAAAGACCGCTTAGCTAAATTGGCGTCAGCAAGCATGGCTACATCTTAAGCCAGATCACACCGACGCAAGAAGGTTGCCCAAAGGCAGCCTTCTTTTTTTAGCTTTTAAGCAGCAAACTCACTGGGCAGTCCGGCCTCAAAACTCGCCCTCTCCCCCGTTTTTGGGTGGGTAAAAGTAATCTTATGCGCGTGAAGCATAAGCCTTCCAAATATTTTTCTCGAAATAACACTTCGTCTTTTGCCAGCGTACAAGTCATCACCAACAATCGGGTGGTTTAGCGCGGCCAAGTGAACTCGAATCTGATGGGTTCGTCCGGTTTTTGGAAAAGCTCGAACCAATGACAAAACTTCCCCATCCACTACCCTTTCCTCTGCCTGCTCAACTGTCGTTACCGCTTCCTTTCCATCCGATACTATAGCCATTTTCGTTCGATTGCGGGGGCTTCTTCCAATAGGAGCACTGATCTCAATTTTTTCTTCATCAAGCTTGCCGAAAATCAAAGCCACGTATTCCTTTTCAACTTCCCTACCCTTAAACTGAACTTGAAGGCTTACAAAGGTTTCCTCATCTTTAGCCGCCACAACAACCCCGGAAGTTTCTTTATCAATTCTGTGAACAAGACCCCCACGCTTGTAAAAATCACTCTCTTTGTCTGCGTCAGCCAACTCTTTGGCTAGTTTTTCCTGCGTGTAATTTTGTAAAGTTTCACCCGGCGAGGTATCAGAAATATTCACAACCATTCCAGAGGGTTTATTCAAAACTAAAATATAATCATCTTCAAAAATTAGATCCACTTTTTGTGTCATTGTGGGGGTATTCTAACACCTCATTAACAAAACTCAGTTCAAACTAATCGGAACCTTGTAAGTTACGTCCCTAAAATAAGTTATTCCTACGTGCTTACCAAAAATTAAGTCTGACTGCGAATGCAAAATACCCAAAACTCCTACCGAAATCAGAAACGTTCCGGTAAGAACCAAAAACGGCACGGCGGCGGGAGAAAAGACCGCCTGTTCAAAGGTCTCCCGCAAAAACATAATAACTGAGGCTAGATGCATGAGGTAACCTAGCACAACCAAACAAAGCCAGCTAATTACTCTGTCCTCGGAATATTTGCGGACTAAAATCACTATAGAAATTAAAATCAGGCTTACAACACCAAGCGGTAAGAAAAAAATCAAAAAACGGGCTGCATCGAAAAACCCATTTGCTCCCGTACCCGAAAATACAAAAGTGATCAAGACAAAAATTAGTCCAAAAACCATCGAAAGGTGAAGATTCTTTGATAAGGTAGCCCCCTCTTCAGATAAATAAAACAGCCCAATCCACGAAGTAAGGAAAAACAAAAGTAAAAGTAGGAGGCCAAAACGTGAGTTTACTGATTGACCCAGGAAACAACTAAGCCAGAAAAGTCCAAAGATAGAGTTTCCGAGTACCATAAGCTCAAGACCTAGTTTTGCGGGCAACTTTACTTTTCGAATTTGAAGATAGATAGCACAGAAAGCAAGGAAAATGTAGGTGAAAACAGCTACCGAAAAGGCTTGCACTTTCAGCTGTGAAAGTTGTGGGTGAAACTGAAGCCATGCCCACCAAATAAAAGTGAATATGTAGCCTAGAATAAGGCTTATCCTGGTTATATCCACACTATTTATTGAGCATTGAATTTCTTTATAGCTGTGCGGAGTAAAATTGTCAATACCCCAACCGTTATTATAATATCCCACGCGTTATAGCGAAAAAGGCCAAAAAAATTAAAGTAATCTCTCACACATCCAAAAACTACTCTTTCAAGCAAATTTAGAGCCGCCCCACCAACCACAAATCCCACCAAAATCTGCTCTGCCCTACCCCTAACCGTTTTAAACAAAAACCACCACACTAAAATCAAAACTATAAAGGAACCTAAAATAAATTCTCTTTGGGAAATAAACTGAGATAAAAAGTAGGAACAATTAAGCATGATCTACACAAGTTGTGGCTTCGGGGAATGCCTGCAAACGAGCCTCGTCAATTGGTTCCCCACCAACTTCACACAAACCATAAGTGCCCAAGTCAATCTTTGCTAAAGCCTTTTCCACCAAACCCAAAGCCCGCGTAGCATTTTCCTCTTTTAACTTAGTTTCCAGGTGGCTGGTGTCTTCAAAGGCCTCATCGGCATCTTCCGCGTTTCCTACAGTTCTGTCGGGGTCGTTGTAAGAGTCTTCGCTTTTCATTATGCCGAATTCGTGCTCCAAATCAGCTTTTTTTCTCTCTAGTTTTGCCTTTAACTGCACTAATAATTCTTTCGATAAGTGTGTCATTGTTTGTAAGTTTGGATCTAAACAAAAATACTACGAATGACAGTGTAACCAATAGGCCATAAAAGATCAAATATTGCCTATCGCGGAAAAAAATGAAGCCTAAAGCGGCAGTTAGCGCCAAAAATATCGAAAAAACATAACCTGATTTTATTTTTGAATTTCTAAAGCTTGATAGCATGGCAAACAGAAATATCCATCCAGCAAAAGCAAACAAAAATTCAAATTTCCCCTGCAACCCAACGTAGCCCAAAAATACCACCGCTAGAGCCAAGGACAAGCCTAAAGAGAAAATGTCTATGATACGGTAAAAAGACCACTTCCATGCCTTGCAGAACCCGTACAGCGGCACAAGCGAACCTACAAGCGCGCCGGTTAAGCTGTAACCTGGTTCCCAAACCTTATAGATTTTGTTGACTAACGCCTCAAAGGTTGTTGCCGTGCCTAAAGCATAAAAAAATCGCGAGAAAAGAATTGCGGAAAAAATGGTCAAAAGAAGCAGATCAAAAAGTTTTTCTTCACTAAAGCCGTCTTTTTTTCCTTCGCTCCAAACGCCAAAGGCCAAAAGCAAAAACCCAACCAAAATAAAAATTCCAAAAGTATGAATTGTGAAGTTTTGAATTGTAATTTGCGCCGGCATCATAGTTTTGTTGATACTTTATTAAGCCTTTGAAGTATACTCACCCGTTTCGGTGTTTAGTTTAATTTTATCCCCTATTTTAATAAATGTCGGGACTTTTATTACAGTGCCGTTTTCAAGGGTCGCGTCTTTGTAGGTGTTTGTGACGGTATTTCCCTTAAATCCAGGTTCCGTGTAGGTTATTTCAAAAGTCATGGATTTTGGAAGCTCCACTGTTATTGGCAAGTCCTCAAAGTACATTACCAAAACCGGCTCGCCTTCTTTTAGAAAATCAGCGGAATCACCCATTAAATCTTTGGGAATTGTGAACTGTTCGTACGTGGTTGGGTTCATAAAAATAAAACCGGAGTTGTCTTTGTAAAGGTATTGAGCGTTGTTTTTGGTAATTGAGGCGTCTTCCACGCGGGCTGTCGCCATGTAACCTTTTTCCAAAACCGAGCCGTTTAAAAGGTTTCTAGCTTTTACCTTAACGTTAGCCCCGCCCCGCGCTGATTTTATATGTTCGTAGCGGAGAACCTTAAAAGGAACACCATCTTCCTGAAATATCTTGCCTGTTTTTAGCTCTGTTGCGATCATCGGGTGAATTGTACCAGAGAAGTGTTTCCAGCTAAAATATAGAGGTTTATGAAAAGAAGGCTTGTTAACTTATTTATTAACCCACTTTTCCTTACCGCCGCAGTTTATTTGGTCACAGTGTTTCTTGTGTCCCCGTGGGGAAATTTTGCCGTAAATGATGACTGGGACTTTTACACCCACGTTAGAAACTTTATGGAAGGAGACTTTACCAAAAACTCACTCATAGACTCATCCTTTGTGCTTCAGGGGTTAATGGGGGCGGGCTGGGCAAAAATCTTCGGCCTAAATTTTACCTCGCTTAAAGTTTTAACAATATCTTTTACCCTGCTCATGCTTCTGGGAATTTATAAAATTCTGCTTCAGCAAAAAGTTTTACGGGCTTACCAATTTCTGATTTTATTCGCCATAGCCTTTAATCCTTTTGTTTACATGTCATCTTTAACATTTATGACCGAGAACTACTTTTTGGCTTTTTTGATATGGAGCATTTATTTTTATCTTTGTTACCTTGAAGATGGCAAAAGCAGAAGCTTATTCTTGGCTGTACTTATTGGAGGCTTAAGTATTTTGATCAGGCAGTTTGGTTTTGTGGTATTTGCAGCGTATGTCCTGACTTATTTAGCGCTACTTTTTAGCAAAAGGGGGGCCTTTCGCTTTAGACAGCTTCTGCTTATACTGACACCCTTTATTATTTTCTCGCTAATAAACTTTCTTTGGCCTCAATACAGAGGGAGTAACGAAACGCAGGTTCAGAGGCTAAACCAGCTGTTTGTTGATGCAAAAGATTTGTCTAGTGTGGGCTTAAGGGCTTTGTGGGCGCTTCCCTACATTGGCCTATCTTTACTGCCTTTGCTTGTTAATTATTTATCCTCAAGGCAGAAAGAAATAAGGTTTGTAGTCTTGGCCGGGGCGGCAGTTTTGGCCTACCAAATTTTTAGGCTTGACATATTTCCTATGGGAAATGTGCTTTACGTGGAAGGTTTACTTTCTAAAACAGACTTCATCCGCAGCACCCACCTATTTGATAACGTGCTCTTTAAAATCCTTTTAAGCTTTATTATTTCCACAAGTATTTTTACTTTCCTTCTTTTTGGCTTTAACAAGGCGGCAGAACTTGCCGGTGCTCTCAAATCAAAAAGGTTTCTCATAGATGCAAGATACCTGTTTTTAACACTTTTAGTGTTAGGGATGTATTGTGCTGTGGCTTTAATGAAGGGTTCTTTTGACAGGTATTACATAAACACTATTGTGCTTTTGATTCTTCTTTCCGGTATTAGCTTTTCGGCCTCGAAAATTAAAGTAAGCAAAATTGCCGCAGTACTGGCCTGCCTTTTACTTTTTCTGATAACCTTCCTGCTTAATTTTGATTATTTCAGGACAAATAAACTTAAGTGGAGCCATGCGGAAAGGCTAAAAGAAGAGCGGGTTTTAAAGTACAGTATTTTCTTAAGCGGAACTTACGATAAATTTAACAGCGTTTTCTACAAAAGGAATTCGGATAAAATTGAGCGAGCACAACCAAAGGGCTTAACCTACGAATGTTACGTTCAAACAGATTACGAATCGCCACCAAACCCGTTACTAAATTACCTAAAGCGGTTTGAGAAAAAACAGATTGTAAGTAAATATTTTAAAAACCCCGGAATTTACGAAAACCTTACTTCCCCGGAATACAGACCCGTAAGCCGGGATCTTGCCAAAATTGTATACAAAGAAGAGTACCTCTCACCTATTTATAATTTAGTGGGTAAAAAGGTTTATGTTGTCACTTACTGTAATCCAAGGCACGTATCCTAAAAGGTTTGGTGGGCAAGGAGGGATTCGAACCCTCACAGGATCAACTCCCATTGGTTTTTGAGACCAACGCGTATACCGTTCCGCCACTTGCCCAGATGCTTAGATAACGCGGATACAATTGAGATTTTAGCATAGTGTAGGCTCTAATATGCTAAAATCTTAACGTGAGTCTGCTTACAGAGCTTATAAGCTTGCTAACACCTATTCAGCTTTTAATATTAATCTCGACCGTCTTATTAATAATTATCCTTAGCCGAAGTAAGACGGGCGCTAAAACAGTCAAGGTCTTTTTTGTAATCGCAGCCATCCCAACAGCCCTAGTTATTATTCTCTTGTCCCTAATCCCCCTTACCCTATTTCAGGACGCTTTTGGAAGCCAAATGTCGCTTAAGGTGGCTAGAAGCATTCCAGCATACCCCAACTCGACCATCGTACTTGAAAACAGATATGGATTTCCAGACGGACATACTAGTGCAAGTGTTCACTACGATATATTCGACTCCTCCTTCCAAGAAATATCAGACTATTATCTAAATGTATTACCAAACTTAGGTTGGGAAAATGTAGAGCAACAGGATGTATCAGACGTTGATGCAGAACGCAAGAGAATAAACTTTGAAAATAATTCCTGGAGGGGGTATGTTACCATTATTAGTTTTGCCGAAACAGAAAGAAAGCCTGTTAATATAACCGTATTTCCGAAGAAAAACTAAAGCGCACCCCCTCCCCCAACGCAATTTGGTCCCCTGCATAGTATTTGATTTTTTACTCTCGAGGTGCTTAAAATGTAAGACTTGGGTGTAAAACGGACTCGCCTAAGAAACCCTACAAGAACAACAAATTGGAGGACGGAATGGGAGAGAATCTGACCAGCGGTCTCATAGCTATTGAGATCAGAGAGCTTTCAGCAGGTCTTGTTTTCTATAAGCAAATTGACGGTGGCAGGCACGGGAACTTTCAAGAAAACGCTGTAAATCGACAGTTTGCTGTGGGGCAACAATACTTGGCGGAATTCACAGCCACAGAAAGCGAGCCATACACACTAAAGCCAATACAATGAATTGTTGGTAGCCGGGGAATTAAGAGATGAAACAAAAACGAGGTTCCAAAAGAGCCTCGTTTTAGTTTTATCTTTCGCCTTCAACCTCAAAAAATCTTGTTCTATCAGCTTTAAAGTACATTGGAATTTCGCCGGTCGCGCCGTTTCTATGTTTTGCGATAATTAAACTGTAGCTTTCCCTGTTCTCCTCATCGGGCCTGTACAAAAACATAACAATATCAGCGTCCTGTTCAATTGATCCTGAGTCCCGCAAATCTGAAAGCTGCGGACGCTTGTCCCCTCCCCTTTGTTCAACCGCACGTGACAGCTGCGAAATTGCCAAAACCGGAACTTTTAATTCTCTTGCTAAATTTTTCAAAGCTTGTGATATTTCGGACACTTCTTGTACTCGACTCTCTAAATGTCGCCCCTTAACAAGCTGTAGATAGTCCACCATAATTAAGTCAATTTGCTTATCAATCATAAGTCGGCGTGCTTTTGTTCGCATTTCCATAACTCCAATGCCCGGGGTGTCGTCAATGTAAAAGGTTGCTTCAGCCAATTCTCCTGCCGCAATGGAATACTTTTCAAAATCATCTGCTTCCAGATTTCCGGTGGTAATTCTCCAGTTTTCAATATCCCCTTGGGCCGAAATCATTCGGTCAACAATTTGCTCTTTACCCATTTCGAGTGAGAAAAACGCGACTCCTTTTTTATGAACAGTTGCCGCGTACTGTCCAATATTTATTGCCAAGGAAGATTTACCAACCGAAGGACGCGCGGCTACAATTATCAAATTTTCTTTTTGCAAACCTGAAAGCATTCTATCCAATGCCTTAAGCCCAGTTGGAACTCCTCTAATTGCACCTTTAGTTTTGCTAAGTTCGTCTAATCTTTCAAAAGTTACTTCCAATGTTTCACTAATCGGAATAAAATCCTGATGAACTTTTTCTTGCGAAACTGCAAACAAAGTTTGCTCTGCTTCGTCAAGCATTGTGTCTATTTCATCGTTTGATTGAGCAATTTCGTTAATCTCGGCAGCGGCCTGGATTAGCGACCTTCTAAGGGCATGATCACGAATAATTCGGGCATAATGTTCCACATTGGCAGCGGTTGGCACGGAATTTACAAGCTCTGTAAGGTACGCAACTCCCCCAGCTTTGTCCAAAGCGTTAAGTCTTTTTAGCTCATCGGGAACGGTAATTAAATCTGCAGGTTCGCGCTTCTCGTACAAATTAAAAATTGCTTCGTAAATATGTTCGTGCGAGTTTCTATAAAAATGTTTGGCGTGTAAAAATTCAACGATCTTAACAATTGCATCCGGATCAATAAGTAACGCACCTAAAACTGATCTTTCGGCATCTATATCGTGAGGTGGAATTCCCACTGTTATTTCTGTGTTTGGTCTTTTTCTTTCAGCCATAGTTTTTGCAGGTAGATTAATTTATATCACTGTTGGGCGGGTGTGACTACAATGACTTCTGTTTCCTCTGGAATGTCGGCTTTGCTTGACACTTTAAGCTTATCAACCTCTTTGGCACCTTCAACGCCCATTTCGTCTAAAAACTTCTGAAGCGGATCTAGGGCTGCCAAAACGCCGGACGTATTTTTCGTGCTGTAATGCATCGGAACAACAATTCCGGGTTCAATGGACGAAATAACCTTTGTGGCAGTTTCCGCGTCAATTGTGTAAGTCCCGCCTACAGGAATCATAAGCACATCAATTTCCACAAGCTTTTCCAAAGTTTCCTGCGAAAGTTCATGGCCCAAATCTCCAACATGCAAAAGATTTAATCCGTCCATGGTGATTTGATACATTATATTTTGTCCTCGATCCGCACCGTGTTTTTCATCGTGAAATGTTGGGATGCCTTCAATGTAAACGTCTTTTACTTCATATTCACCAGCGGTGGTTATATCGTAATGAGTACCGTCAACGCCTGCTATATGATTGTGATCGCCGTGCTGATGCGAGCATAGGACAACGTCGGCTTCAAGCTTTGGAAGTTTGTATCCGGTTTTTTCGGGGTTGTAAGGATCAATTACTAAGGTTGCGTTTTTTCCCTTGATTTTAAAGCAAGAATGTCCGATGAATGAAATTTCCATGGGGGTATATTAGCAGACCAAGGTGCTGGAGAAAACAAGAAACCGTCGAAAAGATGAGTGCTCTTCGACGGTTCTGCGACGCTTGTGTAACTGCAAATCAATTTGCTAGGGTGTCACGAAATTCGGCTTCATCAAAAGGTAGACGGGTCTGCTTGATTGCTTTCACCAGCCCTTCGACAAAATCCGCATCCGACGCACGAAAATCTGAATTCCAACAATCCAGACCAAGTGATGCCGAATTTGTTTTCGCGTTGACTCCCATTTCATGCCGTTGCTTAAAACCCTTAATTAACCAGCTCGGCACGACAACCCCCTCCTTAGGTGCTGCAACGCTCATCCTATTCCTCCGGTCTCTCTTCAGTCTAAAAATTTTCTCCTGTGTGAGTATAAACAAAAGTAAATAGAAATCAAATATATTCTCATTAAGCACCCTATAGCTTTGACCACCCCAGCTTTTTACGCTATAATGCCGACAAATTCCTGTACGTATGTGCAGGTCGTCCACGATCTTTGGACAGAGGGAGCTTCCACCCTAATTGGGAGCAACAAATAAGGAGGTGCCGTATGGCATCGAAGTACAATATCGTGAGTGGTCCGGGTCCTTTGCATTTCCTACACGCGCAGAATTATTTGCCAGGAGGTAGGGAACCAGCGTTAAGATTCAAGCTGGACCCAGATCAGAAACGAGACTACGGCCACGATATAAATGTCTTGGCCGAGTCGCTATCGCGGCAAGATGACGGAACAACAACCTACTGGATGTTCGAAGGTACACTATCCACGAAAAATCGGTTGTGGGTAGAGGGTTGTATCAGTATGGAAGATCGCCACGGCTGGATCATAATCTACGAGAGGGGTGAGGTTTTGAAGATCGAGGCGAATACGAGTGGCGGTGAGCTTCATACTAAAGTTAAGGATGCAGTTATGCTGCCGAGTCTGGGGTTTGTAACTAGCCCAGGGCTGCATATGCTCCAAAACGGCGATCTTGCTGTAACCTGCGACAGCGGCAGTCGTCACTACAGCATCGGCTTCTACACAGACGGCCGCCGGCCCAGCAGCTTTGAAGACACGCGTACAACACTCGACGATATTCCGGCTGTGTACAATGCAACTTCAAGGGAAGTGCAGATCGCAAGCGAGGTTCTAAAGTCCTTCAAAGACGGGCTGGAGAAGAACATCTTTATCTTCCCCTCGAATCCTTACTTGTCAGGGCGCGAAATGCAGAACACAACCATTCAATTGGTTGGGATGTTAACGCCCCTGGTTTCTGCAGCTTTACCGATAATCGTTAGATAGTAATAAAGCTTTACGTTGACGACGGCCCTTCTCATGACTTCGTGGGGAGGGCTGTTTTTCTTTTCCACCAACTTCCTTATATCTTCGCAACCACTAACCGAGGTGTTAAACTTAAGCTATATGAACCTTTCAACACAGCCATACAAAGGCGCGCGGGATTTTTACCCGCAGGATATGCGTGTGAGAAACTACATTTTTGGCGTCTGGCGTGACGTTTGTAAATCCTATGGTTACGAGGAATACGACGGTCCTTTCTTAGAATCTTTCGAACTTTATGCGGCAAAATCCGGCGAGGAG
>Ga0155176_116_pt3 | contig 112967 bp, 120 predicted proteins | sample RifCSPhighO2_01_FD_106144 | JGI IMG/M metagenome (GOLD analysis project Ga0155176, IMG submission 106144) | candidate division WWE3 bacterium RIFCSPHIGHO2_01_FULL_42_13 | reverse complement strand
GGTCGTCCCTGTTACTGTTGTTGAACTCGAATCCGCCGAAATTTTACAGGCGGATAATTTTTTGAATATGCCTGTTGTTGTAGTAGGTAAATCAAAAGGAAAAGGTTTTACCGGGGGTATTAAAAGATGGGGATTTCGTATGCAAGGAAGAACTCGAGGCGCTTCTGACAAAGTTAGGGCTCCGGGTTCCATTGGTGCCCAAACCCCAAGCCGTGTTTTCAAGGGTAAGAAAATGGCAGGGCACAAAGGCAACGTTAGAATAACTGTAAGCGGTCTGAAAATTGTAAATATTAATCCCGAGTTAAAACAAGTTATGGTATCAGGACCAATTCCTGGAGCTAGAAACTCTAAGATTACTTTGAAAGTTGAAGTTGCACAGGCTAAGGAAGGGGCGCAAGCATGAAAATAGACGTTTTTGATAAAAATGGAAAGTCTGTAGAAAAAATGGAGCTGGACGAATCAGTTTTTGGCGCAGAGCCAAACAGAGCCTTGCTAGCCCAATACTTAAGGATTTTTGATACAAACCAGCGCCAGGGAACTTCGTCTACTAAAACTAGGGCGGAGGTTAGAGGCGGTGGAAGAAAACCATGGAGGCAAAAGGGTACAGGAAGGGCAAGACACGGATCCATAAGAAGCCCGATTTGGGTAGGTGGTGGAATTTCTCACGGTCCACAGCCAAAAGATTGGAGCCTTTCTTTTCCTAAGAAAATGAAAAAAGTTGCTATTGTTTCGGCCTTATCTTTGAAGCAGGCAAAAAAGCAATTGAAAGTTTTGGATATTTTAAGTTTTAAGAAGCCAAAGACAAAAGAAATGACCGAAATTCTAGGAAACTTAGAATTACGAGGCAGAACACTTTTGGTAATAAATAAAGCTGACGAAAATATTTTGAAAAGTACAAGAAATATTAAACTGCTTACCGTTTCAACTGGCGAGACTCTTAACGGCCATGATTTATTGAAAAATACACACGTGCTGTTTCTGAAAGATGCTATCAGCAAAGTTCAAGAAAGATACCACTCATGAGATTAACTAACGTAATAGAAAAACCAATAATTACCGAAAAAGGTGTGCACATGACAGGCATGGATAGATATGTTTTCAAAGTCAGCAAAGCCGCCAGTAAGGGCGCCATCGCAAACGCCGTAAATGATATGTTTGGTGTGGATGTTTTAGATGTTAGAACAATGATCATACCTGGCAAGAAAAGAAGAATCAGAGGAGCAAAAGGTTTTATGAAAACACAAGGGTGGAAAAAAGCTATTGTAAGAGTAAAGAGCGGTCAAAAAATTGATATGTTTTCAAGTTTAATAGGTGGAGAGGGTAAGAAATAACCATGCTAAAAAGATATAGACCAACAAGTGCGGGAATAAGATTTAGAAAAACTTTGGTGCGGGAAAATACCACGGGTAATAAGTCCACGCCGTTAAAAAGTTTAACGTTTCCGTTAAATGGAGCTGCCGGAAGGAGTAATGGAAGAATCTCAAGCAGGCACAGACAAAGAGGTCACAAAATGCATTATAGACTTGTTGACTTTAAGCGAGACAAAAGAGACATACCGGCTAAGGTTGCTTCAATAGAACACGATCCTAATAGAGGGGCCAGCATCGCACTTTTACACTATGCAGATGGAGAAAAACGCTATATTTTGGCGCCTCAAGGTTTGAGTGTGGGTGCACAAGTAGTTTCGGGGGAAAAGTCTGAACTTAAGCCTGGAAACGCCTTGCCTATGAGCAAAATTCCGCTGGGGATGGAAATCCACAATGTTGAGTTAAGCCCTGGTAGAGGTGGGCAAATGGCCCGTGGAGCTGGCAATAGCGCTGTGATTATGGCCAAAGAGGGAATCTATGTTAACCTCAAGCTTCCAAGTGGCGAGGTTAAGAGGGTTTTGGATGTGTGCTATGCTACCATCGGCGCTTTAGGAAACCTTGATTTGAGAAACGCGCGCGCGGGTAAGGCGGGAAGAAAAAGGCACATGGGAGGCAGACCTCATATTAGGGGTGTGGCCCACGCAAACCCAAGCGATCACCCACACGGAGGTTCGTACAAAGACAATGGAATTGGTATGTCTTCTCCAAAATCTCCATGGGGATGGAAGACTAGAGGCAAGAAAACAAGAAGCAGAAACCGTACAAACAAGTATCTTGTTAAGGATAGGCGTATTAAATAAATGAGTAGATCAACAAAAAAAGGTCCTTTTGTGGACGAAAAGTTAATGAAGAAGGTAACAAAGATACTGGCCGGTGGCGGTCAAAAAACCATAAAAACCTGGTCTAGAAGATCAACAGTTACCCCGGAGATGGTTGGTTTTACTATGCAAGTTCACAATGGCCGTCAGCACATAGATGTTTACGTCTCGGAATCTATGGTGGGTCACAAACTGGGTGAGTTTTCTCCAACAAGGGTATTTAGGGGACATTCTTCAAAGAAGAAGCTTGAGGGTGAAGAGGGCGCTGTAGTTGAAGGAGCCACGGAAGCGAAGAAATAAAAATATGAACAAGTCGCAGGTTTATTCAAAACATAGATACGCAAGAATAGCGCCCAAAAAAGTTGCTGTTGTGTTGGATTTGGTTAGAGGTAAAAACGCAACGGAGGCGGTAAGAATTTTGAAATTTGATGAGACAAAAGTTGCCCAACTTGCTTTGAAAGTTCTGCAGACAGCTATTGCTAACGCAAGAACAGTCCATAATTTAGTAGAAGATAAGTTATTTGTTTCAGAGACATGGGTGGATGGCGGGCCAATGCAAAAAAGGGGAAGGATTGTAGGTAGATCGAATTTTAATCCAATTCTCAAAAGAACCAGCCATATCACGTTTGGTTTATCTGAAAGGAAGGGTAAGTAACATGGGTCAAAAGATAAACCCAACAGGTTTTAGAATAGGTATTTCAAAAGATTGGACATCTAGGTGGTTTGCAAATAAAGCCACATATGGGGATTTAGTAGTCGAGGACTTAAAAATCCGCAAATTTTTAAAAAATAAGTTCGAGCAGGCGGGAGTTAAAGATGTTGAAATTGAACGCTCTTTGAACGAGATAAAAATAATAATGAAAGTTTCAAAGCCAGGTATTGTTATTGGCAGGGGCGGCGCAGGTGTAACCGATGCTCAAGAGCAGTTAAAAAAGCTTACCAACTCAAAAATTTCTCTTACGGCCGAAGAAGTTAAATCTCCCGAAATGGAGGCGGCTTTAGTTGCGCAGTACATAAGCCGGCAGTTAAAAAGAAGGTTACCTTACAGACGTATAGTAAGCGGAGTTTTGCAGTCAGCTATGGACAAAGGTGCCAAAGGAATTAAGGTAAGGCTTTCCGGTTTGTTAAGTGGTGGAAACTCAATTGCCCGAAGAGAAGTTGCTTCACTTGGGTCAATTCCTAGTCAAACTCTTCGAGCCGATATCGACTACGCGCAGGAAGATTGTCACATGCTATATGGAACTATTGGTATAAAAGTATGGATTTATAAAGGTGAGATTGATTTGTAAGGAAAAATTATGTTACTACCTAAAAGATCAAAATTTAGAACACAGCAAAGAGGAGTTAATAAGGGTTTGGCGACCCGTGGGTTTAAAGTTGATTTTGGCGATTATGCATTGAAGGCTGAGTCCAGAGGACATGTAACTTCAAGACAAATAGAATCCGCTAGAAAAGCAATTGCTCACAGTACCAAGCGAGGTGGAAAACTTTGGATTAGGATCTTTCCTCATAAACCTGTTTCAAAAAAACCTATTGAAACAAGAATGGGTAGCGGTAAGTCTCCGGTTGATCACTATTCGGCGGTGGTAAGGCCAGGAAAGATTATTTTTGAAATGTCGGGGGTTTCAGAAGAAACAGCGAGGACGGCGTTTAGAAGAGCTGCCGATAAACTCTCTTTGAAGACACGATTTGTAAGCGCGGAGGATCAGTTATAGGGAAATATGAAAAAACTTGAAATTAAAGAAAAAACAGAAAAAGATTTAACCGACATGCTTAAGAAAGCAAAAGATGTGGTTGAAAAAACTATTTCTGAGATTTTTCAGGGTAAGTCTAAGGACACAAGCAAAGTGAAAAAGGTTAGAAGAGAGCTTGCAAGAATACAAACAGCTTTAAATAAAAAAGGAACTAAAGAAAATGCCTAAAAAAGTTTTAACAGGGCACGTAGTGTCCGCGAAAATGCAAAAAACAGTTGTTGTGGCTGTAGATATGTCCAGAAAGCATCCTATCTACGACAAGATAGTGAAAAATACAAGAAGATTCAAAGCCCGTGACGAGATAGGCACAAAAGAAGGAGATTTTGTGAGAATTGAAGAATCTAAACCACTAAGTAAGACGGTAAATTGGCGTGTGCTAGAAGTACTTGAAGTAGCCAAGGAGGAGAACTAAAAATGGTCCCACAAGGCGCAGTATTAAGCGTAGCAGATAATTCAGGTGCTAAAAGCTTGAAGCTTATTGGAATTCCCGGCTCAAACAGAAGCACTGCGTCACTTGGCGATGTAGTTACCGCGGCTGTAAGCGGAGCTTCGTCTGTGGGTAACGTTAAAGATCACACGGTTGTTAGGGTGGTGATTGTTAGGGTCAGAAAGGAAGTCCGCAGAAAAGATGGGACTTATATTAGGTTTGATGATAATGCGGGAGTAGTTATTGATAAAGATAAAAACATGATTGGAACTAGAATTTTCGGCCCTATCGCAAGAGAAGTAAGGGATAGAGGTTTCATGAAAATAATTTCTCTTGCTCCTGAGGTTTGGTAAGAAAGAAAAATGAAAGTAAAAAAAAACGACAAAGTAAAAATTATAACAGGAAAAGATAAAGGTAAGGAAGGCACTGTGGTTAGAGTATTTAAAAAAACAAACAAAGTTTTAGTTGAAGGTATAAACATTGTAAAAAAGCATGTTAAGCCAGGTGCTGTATCAAAAGAGGGCGGGATTATAAGTATGGAAAGGCCCATCGATGCTTCAAACGTTATGGTGGTAGGTTCGAAAGCTAAAGCTAAGCCGGCAGAAAAGGCAAAAAGTTCGAAAAAGGTGAAAAAATAATATGTCAGTTTTACAAGAAAAATATAAAAAGGAAGTGATCCCGGCTCTTATGAAAGAATTAAAGCTTTCTAATATTATGGAGGTTCCAGCTATTAAAAAGGTGGTTGTTAATGCAGGAGTTGGGAATTTTAAGGATAGCAAAGAAGCTTTGGAGTATTTTAGAGAGGAACTCTCGCAAATAGCGGGGCAGAGGCCGTCTGGAAGGAAAATTAAAAAGTCCGAATCCGGATTTAAGGCAAGGCAGGGAGATATGGTAGGATATGCCGTTACCCTAAGAGGTCAGCACATGTGGGCATTTCTGGAAAAGCTTATTAATATTGTTTTGCCCAGGGTTAGAGATTTTCGGGGCTTGAGCAGGAAGGCGTTTGATCAATCGGGAAACTACTCGCTGGGTCTTTCAGAACACACCATTTTTCCGGAGGTTAACCCAAATACGACCAAAGGGATCAGACACCTGCAGGTGACAATTGTTACTAATGCAAAAGATAAAGAAAAAAGCGAGAAGTTATTAAGTTTAATGGGAGTACCTTTTACAAAGGCGTAAGATGGCAAAGCAGTCGCAATTAGAAAAACATAAAAGAGGACAAAAATTTGAAGTCAGAGAATATAACAGGTGCAAAATCTGTGGTAACCCGCGTGGATATATGAATAAATTTAAAATGTGTCGTAAATGTTTCAGGGAAATGGCTCACAAAGGTGAGCTTCCTGGTGTTATGAAGTCGAGCTGGTAATGGATACTATATCAAACATGTTAAGTTCAATAAAAAATGCTTCTGCTGTAGGCAAAGAGTTTGTTGAGTTACCGTACACAAAGGTCAACGAAGCCATACTTGAAGTTTTGAAAAAAGCTGATTTTGTTGCGGAAGCTAAAGTTTTCAAAGAAAAAGAAAGCTCACACAAAAGTTTGCATATAGATTTGCTTTATGATGATTTGGGCGCACCGAAAATACGCAAGGCGGGGCGTATCTCAAAGCCTGGAAGAAGAATTTTTAAGGGATACACCGAATTAAAAAGGTTTGTACCAGGAACTGGAGTTTGGGTGGTTTCAACACCAAGGGGAATATTATCTAGCAATGAAGCCAAAAGTAAAAAATTGGGCGGTGAAATAATTTGTGAGGTAATGTAATGTCAAGAATTGGAAGTCAGATAATCGAAATACCAGCAGGAGTTACCGTCACGGTAAGTGGCGGCAGAGTAGTGGTAAAGGGACCAAATGGAGAACTTACGCAGGAAATTAGACCGGAAATTGATGTAAAGGTGGAGGATAGTAAAGTTGTAACTTCTGTGAAGATCCAAACCAACGATTCCCCAGCTCTTTGGGGTTTAACCAGAGCGTTAATTAATAATATGGTAAAAGGCGTCACACAAGACTATCAGAAGAAATTACAGATGTTAGGTGTAGGTTACAGAGCAAAAAAAGTTTCTGATTCCAAAATTTCTCTAACCGTAGGGTTTTCTCACCCGGTCGATTTTGAAGCTCCACAAGGCATAAATCTTGATGTTGAAGAAAACAACGTTATTGTAATAAAGGGGGCTAACAAGCAGCTTGTAGGTTTAACTGCGGCAAAAATAAGACGGATAAGAGAGCCGGAACCGTACAAAGGTAAAGGAATAAGATACGAGGACGAATATGTTAAAAGAAAGCCAGGAAAAGCTGGTAAGGTTCTATAATGAAAGTTATACAAAGAACAGGAAAAATTAAGAGAAAACTTAGAGTCCGAAAGAAAGTTTTTGGAACGGCAAAAAAGCCACGCCTGTCGGTTTTTAGATCAAATAAGTATATATACGGCCAGTTAGTTGACGACAAAACCGGAACAACACTAGCAGATGTTCAAGCCCAGGCAAAAAAGCTTCACGAGAAAAAGAAAAAGATTGAAGCCGCTTTTGCGGTAGGCCAGGAGCTAGCTAGGATTGCAAAAGAAAAAAAGATAAACGAAATTGTATTTGATCGAGGAAGCTACAGGTATCATGGTAGAGTAAAAAGCTTTGCCGACGGAGTTCGTGACGGAGGGTTGAAGTTTTAACGGGAAAGGTATATGGCTGAACAATACACAAGACAACCAAAGGAATACGAAGAGCGCGTGGTTCAAATAAAGCGTGTTTCGAAAAAAACTAAAGGTGGAAACAAAGCCGGTTTTACAGCTTTAGTTCTCTTAGGTAATAGAAATGGTAAAGTCGGAGTGGCTTTGGGCAAAGCAAAGGACGTTTCTTCCGCAATACAAAAGGCAATCGCAAAAGCTAAAGAAAATCTTATAGAAGTGCCTTTAGTCGGAAATACGATTCCACACGAGATAACAGTTAAATTTAAGAGTGCTAAAATTCTAATGATGCCAGCTCCAGTTGGTTCGGGAGTTATTGCTGGTGGAACGGTTCGCGATGTGTTGCAACTGGCTGGAATAAAAGATATTTCGGCGAAAATGCTTGGATCGAATAATAAAAACGCGAATGTATACTGCACTTTACAGGCTTTGAGTTCGCTGAGATTTTCGGATAAGGAAGTAAAAGCATGAAGTTAGGAAGATTACCAAGAACAAAAATGGACAGGGATAGTAAAAGGTTGGGACGTGGTATTGGCAGCGGAAAAGGTGGACATACGGTGGGCCGCGGTACTAAGGGGCAGAAAGCCAGAAACAAAGTTAATCTTGGCTTTGAAGGTGGACAGGTACCTTTGTACAAGAAGCTTCCTCAAATGGGCGGGTTTAAGAACCCAACCAAAAAAGACATAATCGCTGTTTCACTCAGTTCTTTAAACGCTTTTAAAGACAACTCCGAAGTTACGCCGGATAAATTAGTGGAACAAGGAATAGTTAAAAGAGTTCCCGGTAACAGTATAAAAATATTAAATAATGGGGACTTGACCAAAAAACTTACGCTAAAAGGGTTTACCGCGTCCAAATCCGCATTGAAAAAAATAGAGAAGTCTGGTTCTAAGATTTTATAATTATTATGTTTAACGCCTTTCGATTGCCTGAACTTAGGAAAAAGCTTTTATTCACCCTACTTGTTATTTTAATTTTCAGGTTGCTGGCTCATATTCCGGTTCCAGGCGTTGATGTGGCCGCGATAAGGTCGTATTTAAGTAGTAATGCTTTGCTTGGAATATTTAACTATTTTAGCGGCGGGGGCTTTCAGAACTTTTCCATTGTGACTTTGGGTCTTAGCCCTTATATTAACGCCTCCATTATTATGCAGCTTATGACTGTCATGATTCCAAAGCTTGAGGAGCTCTCTAAAGAGGGGGAGTCGGGCAGGGAGCAGATCAATCAATATACACGCTACCTTTCGTTCCCGCTAAGCATTTTTCAGGCTTATGGTGTTTACTTTTTGCTAAGTAGACAGGGTGTTATTGGAACTTTAAGTTCCTTTGATCTTTTGGTTTTGATACTAACCCTCACTGGTGGTGCGATGCTTTTGGTTTGGATTGGGGATTTGGTTACTGAATACGGGATTGGAAATGGCATTTCGCTTTTAATTTTCATTGGAATAATAAGTAGCCTCCCGCTATCTGTAGCAGGTTTTACCCTGGGTTTTGACCCCTCCAACACGGGTTTAATAATCCAAACAGTGGCGTTTGCCTTAATTTCTTTGATTGTGATAATGAGTGTAGTTTTGGTAAACGAAGGCACAAGAAACATTCAAGTTGAGTATGGCCGCAGAGGAACAACTTCGCAGAGGGTTACAAACTATCTTCCAATTAAAATTAACCAGGCTGGAGTAATCCCGATAATTTTCGCGGTTGCTGTGGTTTTGGTCCCATCTCTTGTAGGCGGGCCCTTACTTTCTGCGAATAACGAAATGCTTAGAAATGTTGGCATTTGGCTTGCTGCAAACTTCATACCAACTTCTATCTGGTATAACGCTACTTACTTCCTTTTGGTTTTTGGGTTTACATATTTTTATACAGCGGTTCAGTTTGATCCGCAAAAAATTTCTGATGACATTAAAAAACGTGGGGGTTTTATTCCGGGAATCAGGCCTGGTAAAGCAACAACAGACTACCTAAAGAAAGTTATTACCCGTCTTACAACCTTTGGAGCCATCTTTCTTGGTGTCATCGCAATTTTGCCTTTTATAATGCAAAATACGTTAGGTCTTGGTGGACAGTTTGCGGTTGGCGGGACGGGCCTTCTTATAGTTGTATCGGTTGTTCTGGAGACAATGCGTCAGGTAGAATCTCTTATGGTTACAAGAAATTACGATAGCTTCCTTACATAATATGCTTGATAAATTAAAAAACCTTAATAAGTGGAGAAAAACCCAATCGGAAATACAGAAACAAATGGAGCAGATTTTTGCTTCCGCGGAAAGAGATGGCGTTAAAGTGGTAGTTAATGCGAATAATAAAGTTATAAGTGTGGAAGTAGAAGGCGATGAAGACAAACTTCTTAAGGATCTTCTGAACGATGCGCTAAAGGATGCGAAAAAGAAAGCCGAAAAGAAATTGCGTGGCCAGGCCTCAGAGCTTGGTTTAGGAGATCTTTTGTGAAGATAATGCTTATTGGACCCCCGGCATCCGGAAAAGGAACAGTTGGGGCATTACTAAGCGAAAAACTGCACCTGCCGATTTTTTCTGTTGGAGAATTACTAAGAGACATTCCCGAAAATTCAATATTTTACAAACCTCTTCATGATTCTATGGACAAAGGAGAACTTGCGCCAGATAGCATTGCTGCAGGTGTAATAAGAGATGAACTAAAAAGTGATAAATACCAAAACGGGTATATTTTAGATGGTTGGATGCGGGATATAACACAAAAAGATTCGTTTGATCCAAACGTAGACTATGCGGTTTTCATAAAAGTTTCACCAGAGACATCTATTAAGAGAATAAGTGGACGCAGATTTTGTTTGAAAGATGATTTTAGCTGCAATATTTACACCCTACCCCCACAAGATCCAAACCATTGTGATAAGTGCGGTGGTGAGCTTGTGCAGCGTGACGATGACAGGGAAGATGTAGCTAAAAAAAGGCTGGATTTGTTTGAAAAAGAGACCTTACCGGTTGTTGAATATTACAAAAACCAGGGTAATTTGATAGAAGTGGGTGGCGAAGGTACACCGGGAGAAGTTTCGAACCTAATTTTAACTGCCCTAAATAACCGTGATTCCAATTAAATCAAAAAAAGAGATTGAGATGATGGCAGAAGCCGGAAAAATAGCCGCGGAAGTTTTACGGGAGGTGTTAGATTCGGTAAAACCGGGAGTTACAACAATGGAGTTGGAAAAAATAGCCGATGCGGGAATTACTAAACGAGGTGCAAAGCCGTCTTTTAAAATGGTCGAGGATTACAATTTTGCTACTTGCATAAATATTAATGATGGTTTAGTTCATGGGTTACCAAATGATTACAAAATTAAAAAAGGAGACCTAGTGAGTATTGATATGGGAGCATTTCTAAACGGCTTCCATTCTGATCTTTCGTATACGGTTGAAGTCGAAAGCAATAAAGAGGCAAAATTCTTAGAAATAGGTAAGAAAGCCTTACAAGCCGGAATTTCTCAATGCGTGCCTGGAAATCATATAGGAGATATCTCCAGTGCCGTGCAGAAGATCGTGGAGGGGGCGGGGCATACAGTTTCCAGAGATCTGGTGGGGCACGGAATTGGCAGGGAACTACACGAGGATCCATACATTCCAGGCTATGGAAAGGTGGGTAAAGGTTCGGGAATCAGGGAAGGTATGGTTTTTGCGGTCGAAATCATTTACCAGAAAGGTTCGCCCGAAATCCTCATTGACGCGGACGATTGGACGATTTCGACTGCGGATGGCTCTCTAGCAGGATTATTTGAGCACACGGTTGCCGTAGAGAAGACGGGGCCAAGGGTGTTGACTCAGGAAGGCGGCTTTGTTACAATTTAGCCCGTACCTAAAGGAAAAACTGACTTAATGATAAAAGAGTTAATAGTAAAAGACGGAATTGTAAAAGAAGCTTTGCAGGGTGGGATGTTTAGGGTGGAATTTGATAACGAAGAGGTTGCATTGGCGACATTATCTGGTAAAATTCGAAAGTTCCGAATAAGGATTCTCACCGGTGATAAAGTAAAAGTGGAGTTTTCTCCCCATGACCTTACGCGGGGAAGAATAACCTATAGACACGGTTCCAAGCCGAGGAGTTTTAAAAAATGAAAGTACAAGCATCGGTTAAAAAAATGTGTAAAGACTGCATAATTGTGAGGCGGCACGGAGTCGTTAGAGTAGTTTGTTCCAGGGATGCTAAACACAAGCAGAGGCAGGGGTAAAGATGGCTCGAATTTCCGGAGTAGACATTCCAGAAGAAAAAAGAGTTGAAGTTTCCTTAACCTACATTTTTGGTATAGGACCAACTCTTTCCAGGACAATTCTTAGGGAAACCAAAGTTAATCCTGACACTAGGGTAAAAGATTTAACAGAGGCACAACTGGCACTTATCAGGGATCAAATTTCAAAAATGCAAATTCCTGTTGAAGGCGAGCTTAAAAGGATGGCAACCCAAAACATAAAACGCTTACAGGAAATAAAAAGCTACCGCGGGTTAAGGCACAGACTAGGATTACCAACCAGAGGCCAAAGAACAAGATCGAACGCCAGAACCAGAAAAGGGAAAAGGAAGACGGTTGGAGGTTTGAAGAGAAAAATTACAAAAACATAGTTAATTATGGCTACTAAAACAGAAACACAAAAGAAAAAAGGTAAATCAGTTCCTACAGCAGGCAAGGTTCATATAACTGCTGGGTTTAACAACACGCTTGTAACGATTACAGACTTGGAAGGTAACACACTATTTTCCGGAAGTTCCGGAAGAAGCGGCTTTAAAGGTTCAAGAAAATCAACCCCATACGCTGCGTCTAGGGCCGCGGAAGAGGTGGGAGCGTCCGCTCACGCGGCTGGCATGCAGGAAGTGGTTGTGTCGGTTAACGGCCCGGGGTCTGGAAGAATAACTGCGATTAAAGCTTTGAAAACGGCCGGTTTAAGAGTAACAGCAATTTCGGATGTTACACGCATCCCTCATAACGGATGCCGTCCGCAGAAACCGAGGAGAGTATAAAATGGCATCGTATAAAGGACCTAAGTGCAGATTGTGTAGGCGAGAAGGGGAAAAGCTGTACCTTAAGGGCGCCCGTTGCTATTCTGATAAGTGCGCGATAAGCAAAAGACCTTACGCCCCCGGGCAGCACGGTAATAAGAGAACCAGAAGGCTTTCAGGTTACGGTCAGCAGTTTAGGGAAAAGCAGAAAGCTAAAAGAACCTACGGAATTTTGGAGACTCAATTTAAGAATTACGTTAACGCTGCGCTTAAGACCAAAGGCATTACAAGCGAGGTTTTAATGCAAAAATTAGAATCAAGGTTTGACAACATGATTTATAGAAGCGGTTTTGCCACGTCCAGGAGCCAGTCAAGGCAAATGATCAGATCTGGCTTCTTTATGCTTAACGGTGAGGTCGTAAGAATTCCTTCAGCCCAAACCCATCCGGGAGATGTTATAAAACCGGTGGATTTTGAAAGAGTACATCTTCGGGAGGGATTTGTACTGCCGGAATGGTTGAAAGCAAATGTTAAGGAAAGATATGTTGAGGTTGATAGACTGCCGGGTTTGGAAGATTTTCAAGCAGACATTAATGTTCAGTTAATAGTTGAATTTTATTCAAGGTAAAAAGGAGCCTTATGTTATTAGACACAAAAGATATAAAGATTAAGAAGGAAACTTCCGAAGGAAATGTTGCAGTATTTACATTTGAACCATTGCCAAAAGGTTTTGGTCACACTCTGGGAAATACTCTACGAAGAGTGCTTCTCACTTCCTTAAAGGGCGGTGCCATAACCCAAATGAAAGTAGCTGGTGTTGTACATCAGTTCTCTACCGTTGAGGGGATCAAGGAGGATTTAGTTGAAATAGGCCTAAACCTTAAGCAGGTAAGAGCGAGAGTTCATGGTGAAAACCCGGTTGTTGGAAAACTAAGCGTTACAGGACCTGGAAAAATAACAGCGGGAGACATCGAAGTTTCATCTGATGTAGAAATTATTAATAAAGATCTGCATATCGCAACACTTGCCGATAAAAAGGCTAAGCTTGAGGTAGAGTTGGTTTTCGAATCTGGAGTGGGTTATCTCCCTGTTGAGGAAAGAGAAACCTCTAAGATTGGTGTGATTCTTTTGGATGCCCTATTCTCTCCTATTATTAATGCCACTTATGAAGTCGAGCCTACAAGAAAAGGTGGAGTAATAGGACTAGACAAGCTTATTTTGACTTTGGAAACAGATGGGAGCATTGATTCATCTGAAGCTTTAGCCCAAGCCGCCACAATTTTACGTGACTTTTTCAAAAGGTTCGCTTTAGCTGAGGATCCTGAGGAAGAAGTTGAAACTGAATCTGGAGCCATGCCAGTTGCAAAGATGGATACTGGCTCAATAGCTATTGAAGAGCTTCCTCTACCTACAAGAACCATAAACGCGCTAAAGAAAGCTAAGATCGAAACCTTAGCCGAACTTGCCGGAAAGAGTGAAGAAGAGTTAGCGGATGTGAAAAACCTTGGCGAAAAGTCGGTAGGTGAAATCCACAAGTTACTTGAGAAGGAAGGCCTTAGATAAAATGAGGCACAATGTTTCCGGTAAGAAATTAGGTAGAGATACCTCCCATAGAAAAGCATTACTGCGAAACTTGTCCACATCTTTAATTGAGACTGGAAGTATTGAAACAACTTTAGCCAAAGCTAAGTATGTAAGACCATATGTTGAGCGTTTGGTTACCAAGGCCCGCGTTGGGGGGACAAATGCCGTTCGAATTGTTAGAAAAGGCCTTTTGTCGGAAGAAATGGTTCGAAAACTTGTCAATGAAGTAGCCCCCTCTTTTAACTCCCGTCCAGGCGGATACACCAGAATTAAAAAACTTGGAAAAAGAGCTGGTGACAGAGCCGATATGGCTAGAATTGAATGGGTAGTTGTTAAAGAAACCAGCAGTGTTAAGAAGCGAAAGGCCAAAGCTACGAAAGTGGATGAAAAGAGAAAAACTCCCGTGGAGCAGGTAGACGTCATCGAAAAAGTAGCGGAAGTAGACTCTTCGCGCGCAAAAGCACAAGAAAAAGAGGCAAAAAAGCGGCCGAGGTTACAGAAAAAAATAATAAGGACAGCCTATGAATAAAACATACGCGCCAAATACAAAAGATATAGAGGGGCAATGGTATTTTTTAAATGCTGATGGCCAGGTATTGGGGAAGCTAGCGACAAACGCGGCGTCTCTTTTAATGGGAAAAAATAGCGCATCATACACACCTGGCGCTTTGTCAGGAAATCATGTTGTTGTTACGAATGCAGAAAAGATTGCTGTTTCAGGAAATAAAACAGACAACAAAATTTATTACAGGCACTCTAATTATCCCGGAGGTTTAAGACAGGAAACATTAGGTGAGGTCATGGAGAAAAGCCCTTCCAAGGCTATAGAGCGGGCAATTAAAGGCATGCTCCCTATTAATAAACTTAGAAAAAAATGGATGGCCAATCTGCATGTTTACGCAGACACTAATCACCCACACACTGCGCAAGAAAAGGCTAAATAAAAATTATGGCAAAAGATAAAGAATTAAAAAAGGCACCAATCATGGCAGTAGGAAGAAGAAAAACTGCGACAGCCCGAATTTTTATGTACGAAGGTAAGGGCGAGATTTTAGTAAACGAGGTTGACATAGATAAGTACTTTTCTTCAGATGTGGAAAAACTTGCCTGGTCGCAGCCGTTCCATTTGGTAGGAGTTTCCCATCCAGCCTCGAAGTTTAATGCGACTATAAAAGTTAGAGGATCGGGCAGAGTAGGCCAATTAGGTGCTGTGGTTCATGCACTGTCGAGAGCGCTGGCGACCTTAAGTGAAGAAAATCAAGTTATTTTACGAAGAAGCGGCCACCTAACCCGTGATCCGAGAATGGTCGAGAGAAAGAAATACTTCCTTAAAAAAGCCAGAAAACGACCTCAGTATTCAAAGAGATAATCCAGTTTCCAAAATACTTTGCAACTCAATTAAAGCGTTTGTTATTTCATCAATTCTGTTATTAATATCTTTCTTTTGATTCACCGGAATATCAAAAATTGTGACGTTATAAGCCTCGGATATTTTTTCTAGCACATGAAGTGGGGGTGTAGATTTATTATTCTCATACGATGAGATAGTTTTTCCCGAAAGACCAACCCGTTTCCCAAATCGTTCCTGCGACATATGTCGCTTATCCCTGATTCTTTTTATCTGCAGCCCAACATAAATTCCCATTCTAGATAGAAAATACCATACAGCAATACACATTGCAATAACGTATATTACTCCATATGTCTTCTTATAAAGTCCGTGACCTTCCTGATAGTGAAAAGCCGCGAGAGAGGCTTGTTAAATACGGGGCGGAGATTTTGTCTGATTCCGAACTGCTTGCGATTATTCTAAGTGTGGGTGGGAAGGAGGAATCGGTTTTGGAGCTGTCACGACGGGTTTTGGCTGAATTTGGTGGGTTTAAGGGTTTGGCACAAGCAAGCCCGGAGCAGTTAGTCTCACTCAAAAATGTGGGAGAGGTTAAGGCTATAACAATAAAAGCGGCTTGCGAAATTGGCCTGCGTGTTACTTCAGACAGCGGGCCGGCCTCAGAATTTATAAAGTCACCGGAAGATATTTACAGATTGGTTAGGAAAGACTTGTATGGGAAAAAGAAAGAACATCTATACTTGATTTCAATTGATTCGCGGGGTAGAGCAATTGCCCAAGATCTTATATCTATAGGTACAGTAAACGAGGCGGTTGTTCATCCAAGGGAAATTTTCAGGCAGGCGATCATGAGGACCGCCGTTTCTATTATTTTAGTTCATAATCACCCGTCACAAGATACATCGCCGAGTTCGGAGGATATATTTTTAACCAAAAAAGTAGCTGACGCGGGTAGGCTTTTGGGACTTAACGTTTTGGATCATGTGATTGTGAGTGATAAAGAGCACTGTAGTTTGAAGGCGCTAGGTTTTCTTAAAGCTAAGAAGTTTAACGAAAAGGGAAAGGAGGTGGAAGTGTGAAGAAGAGGATTTTATTGATAATAATTGTCATTTCGCTGCTGGTGCTTGCCGGAGTTGCTTATGCAGCTTTTGCCGACAAAGCAGAGATTTTGGGAACATCAGTTTCGGTTGGAAGTGCGGATATAAAACTGCTAAACGATTTGGCAGGCGGTGTGGAAGCTGGAAACCTTGTTGATTCGAAAAACGGACCATTTTTTGAGAACATTTACTCCGGTTGGACTCAAGATTACCTGGTCAAAATATTTAACAACGGAACTTCTGGCTTAAGATTAACCTCAAACGCTGATTATCAGACTGCTAACGACCCAGAAGATTTAAGATCAATAATTTATGTTGAACCGTTTTCCTGGATCGACTCAAATGGGAATGGAAATGTAGATAGTGGCGAACTGGGCGTAAGTTACAGCCGCAAGACAATCGTTAAGTGGAAAACGGAGGGCTTTGATTTGGGAACACTGACGACGGGGGGCATAAACTCCTATGTGCTGAGGTTTTCGGCGGATTCGATCTCGGAGACTAAGCAGGGTGCAAGTGGAGTGTTTGATTTTGCTTTTGACGCGGTGGAGGAGTAGTGAGTAAGGCAGCCATCTGTTATCCTATATACCATGATGGCTCTGCCTAAAGCTATTTACAAGTTTTTTTACTGGTTCTTCATTTTTGTTCCAAATTGGCTTTTCCGAACTTGGGGCAGGATTTTGATTCTTATAAACAACGGAATCTCCCTCGCCTTAAATATTAGAATGTTTTTTGTTCCACTTTTCCATGATTTCACATGGGTTGGTAGGGGCATGGGTTTTGTTTATAGGTTTTTAAGAATAATTTTAGGCACCTTGGTATTTTTCTTCGCGCTCCTTTTGGGCTTGGTGGTAAATTTGGCTTGGTTTTTCTTGCCTCTTTTTATATTCTTGTACGATCCGACGTGGTCTTTGGCTTACACGCTGCTACTTCTAATCGCCTGGAAGGTTTTCTATCTTTCCAGCCCATGGAAAAGAGTTGGTAAAGTAGGCGAAAAAGAAATTCTTGAATGTTTTCAGCACCCAGCGGCTGTTTTTATAAATAAGCTTAAGGAAAACCGCGGCGAAGCCCTTAATTTTCTTTTCCAAAATAAAGATATTAAGAAACTTCTCAAGAAACTGGAGCTTGAAGATACAACTTTTGTTCAGGAAGTAATAAACAGCAACGCATTTGAAGGTTCGAAAATTGCAAAAGCTGCTTACGATTATGCAAACGAGCAAAAGACCCGATTTGTAGAGATGGAGCACGTTTTTCTTGCCGTGCTGGTTTATATAGATAAGTACGAGAAATTTCTGGATAGGTTTGGTTTAGACTTCGAAACTTGCAAAAAAGCTGTGCGCTGGGTTGTTTCGTGGAGAGAATATTTAGCGAAGATGTTTTTTTGGCAAACTGATTATGAGGTACCAGTTATTGGCGGTATAGACAGGGCTATGACGGGTCGTGTTACTCCAGTTTTGGATTCAGTTTCCACAGATCTTACCACCCTAGCCCAGGAGGGTTTTGTAGCGCCGGTTTTTGGGCACAAAGAAGTTCAACAGCAGGTTGTAGATTTAATAGGAAGTTCCAGCAACACAAACGTGTTGATAGTGGGGCCTCCGGGCTCGGGAAAAACCTCCTTGGTAAAGGGAATTGCTCTAAAGATAGTAAAGGGCACGAAAGAGGGATACCTGCAGTTTAAGAGAATCGTATCGGTAGAATCATCGAGTCTTATTGCGGGGGCAAAAAGCGCGGGTGAAATTTCCGAAAAGATTAGCAGAATTATGGACGAGGCAAAAGGCTCTAAGGGAGTTATTCTGTTTTTTGATGAAATTCACAATCTTATCCTTGCCGACGCCGGGGAAAGCTCAACGATCTTTGCCTTGTTGGAGCCTCACATAGCCGCGGGGAATATTCAAGTTATTGGGGCAACAAACCTTGAAAACTATCGTAAATATATTGAACCTAATGGAGCATTTTCGCGGCTGTTCCAAAAAGTGGATATCGGCCCGACTTCAGACGAAGAAACCCTGGAAATCCTGGAAAACAATGCACTAAAACTCGGACAGGACAGTAACGTGGAGATCTCATTTATAGCTTTGAAAAAGATAATTGAACTCACAAAAAAACTTGTCCAAGAGCGCGTATTCCCTGACAAAGCGATAGATGTATTGGGTAGAGTTGTTGCAAGAGTTTCTAAATCAACAAGGTATGTGACAGGAGAAGAGGTAGCAAAGACTATCTCAGCATTAACTAATGTTCCAGTAACCTCAATTACTCAAACCGAAGCCAACAAGCTATTAAATATCGAGAAGCAACTAAAGGAAAGTGTAATTGGCCAGGATGAAGCTCTTATTCAAATAAGTAAAGCCCTAAAGCGGGGACGAGTTGGTATACGAAGTGAAAGTAAGCCAATTGCCAGCTTCCTGTTTGTTGGAACTACCGGAGTTGGTAAAACCGAAACGGCAAAAACTCTGGCTCGAGTCTATTTTGGCGACGAAAAAGCTATGATCCGCTTGGATATGAGTGAATACCAACAGCCCGACAGCATAAATAAGTTAATAGACAGGCTAACTAGTCAGGTTCGTTCAAAGCCTTTTTCTATTATTTTGCTTGACGAAATAGAAAAGGCTTATTCGGAAATTTTGTTGGCGTTTCTGCAAGTTTTGGATGATGGCAGATTAACCGATTCTTCTGGGCGAGTTGTTGATTTTACAAGCACAATGATTATAGCCACAAGCAACATCGGAACACGTAATCTCCAGGCAGTTTCTGAAAGAGGCGGGAGTTTTGAAGAAATGCAGAAAGTTGCCACAAAAGATGTGCGAGACTTTTTTGCTCCGGAATTTTTGAACAGATTTACAGGCATCATTGTTTACAGACCTTTGAGTAACGAATCTGTGAGAAAAATCTCCCTTTTGATGCTGGAAAAGGTTAAGAGAAGAGTTGATGAGAGGGGCATTAAGGTTTTGTTTAAACAGGATCTGGTTGACGAGCTAGTAAAGCGTGGATTTAGTAATGAGTGGGGTGCAAGGCCGTTGGCGCGGGTTATTGAGGATAGCGTGGAAACTTATCTTGCGGAAAAGATTTTAGCAAAGGAAATTAGTGGTGGAGATGAGTTGGAACTTGGGCTTGAGATTTTCCAACCAAAAATCTAGCCGTCACAACTACAAGTGCTGTGACGGCTTTTGCCGGTGCAGATGGCTCAGCTAGGACTGAAAGAATAGGGACCAGCCAGCCAAACCGAGCATGCAAGCAACGACAACTTTAAAACCCGCTAGTATGATGATCCCGTTGATAAGACCCCCCGCCTGCCTGAAGGCAAGACTTTTTGGGTTCATCCCTTTTCGCTCGATCTCGCCAAATTTCTTCTGCGCTGCACGCAGTTTATTGCGCGAATCAAATAGTGATAAGAATGCCACTGCTGATCCAAGTAGCATTAGAAAACCAAAAGCCCCCTCAATGCTAAGGTTAACTCCGAGTGTGTAACCCATTTCATTTGCCTCCGACCTCTCTTGAATTTAGTCTGGGTTTTCCAAACTGCCCAGATGATATACTAATCCTGCTATGACGGCAACTAACGAGAAACTCCAACAACTTAGACAAAGTTTGAAAATCGAGCAAAAGCGTGAAGAGGCGAAGGGGTTAGAAAAACAACTTTCTGATGAGTCTTTGTGGCAAGATTGGGAAAAAGGCAAAAAAGTTTCGCAAAGGCTTGCTGATCTAAAGAGAGAGATCGAGGATTTCGAGATGCTAGAGCTTTTAGCGCAAGAAGACGAGTTGGAGTTTGAAAAAGAATTTAGAAAGCTGGAATTAAAAACCTACCTTTCCCAACCATACGATACTAAAGACGCAATTTTATCTATTCACGCCGGTCAGGGTGGTACTGAGGCTATGGACTGGACAGAAATGCTTTACAGAATGTACCAAAGGTTTGCTGAGTCTAAGGGTTGGAAAACGGCGGAGCTTGGGCGAACGCCGGGAGAGGAAGCAGGAATTAAATCGGTTTCAATGGAAATTTCTGGATCTTATGCTTATGGCTTTTTAAAAAACGAATCGGGTACGCACAGACTTGTTCGTCAATCGCCATTTAATTCCGACAACTTACGGCAAACATCCTTTGCTTTGGTGGAATTGATTCCGCTAATTGACGATACGGTGAACATTGAGGTTAAAGATGAAGATGTAGAATTTGAAGCCTTCAGATCCGGTGGTAAGGGTGGGCAGAATGTGAATAAGGTTTCGACGGCTGTAAGAATCAAACATGTTCCAAGCGGAATTATTGTTGAAAATCAAACGGAAAGATCGCAGGGAAAAAATCGTGAAAAAGCTATGCAAACGTTAAAGTCCAAGCTTTACGCCATCGAGGTTCAAAAGCTAGAAGAGGAGAAGAGAAAGCTAAAAGGGGATTATAAGGCTCCACAGTGGGGAAGCCAAATACGAAATTACGTTTTGCATCCGTATAAACTGGTTAAAGATTTACGCACTGATGTTGAAAGTACAAACCCAGACGCCGTTTTAAATGGAGACTTAGATAAATTTATAGAAGCGGAAATCAAAATCTAACGTCGTTATTTACTAACAGGTACTTCACGAAAAATCAACCAAAAATACACTTTCCAAGCACAATGTGTACTCAATATAGTATAATCAGGACAGATGGAAACTACTCTCTTGCTCACAATTGGATCGGTAATATTGCTAATTTGGATGCTTGTACTGACTTTTCTATACGTAACTTCCGTTAGACACTATAAAAAGCTTAAAGTTTCAGATGAAAGAAGTTTGGAAAGCGCTATAAACACTATTTTTAGAGGTTTGGAAGAATTACATTCAATGTTTAGTCTGGTTGAAGGTAGGGTTGAAGTACTTGAGAGAAAAAATGTTCGAAATATTCAGCGGGTTTTTATGAAAAGGTTCAATCCTTTTGAAGAGACCGGTGGAAATCAGTCATTTTCAATGGCCCTATTAGATGCTAATAATGATGGTGTTGTTCTTTCGAGTTTGCATGCAAGAAGTGGTACAAGAATTTACGCTAAGCCTGTAAAATCAGGAAAGCAAACGGAGCATGAGCTCTCAATGGAAGAACAAGAAGTAATAAGTTTAGCCGCAAAGGAAATCTAGCATGCCCAATCATGAAACTGCAGAGTCCATCACTGATTTTACGAATAATCCTAAAGACGTTCCCGGAGTTTCCCAGAGCCACAAGCCTGGTTCTATAAAAAAACTTTCAGAAGTAAGTAAAAAAGAGAAAATGAAAAAGAATGGATTAATAATTCTCGGTGTAGTGGTAGGAGGCATTATTATTCTAGGCCTCGCATATCTTTTTGGCGCGCGTGGGGATGGTATTTTAAGATCACCTTTGGGTGGAGACAGCAATTTATCTTCAGGAGGAACAGTAGTTAATCCGTTAACGGGCGAACTTGTTTCAGCAGCTGCAGCCCAGGCCTGGCAGAATGTACGACCACTTGCCGTTATGGTAAACAACCACGTTGACGCTAGACCCCAATCCGGCTTGATTTACGCCGATTTAGTTTACGAAATTGTTGCGGAAGGCGGAATTACGAGAATGATGCCATTCTTCCTTTCAAATATTCCGGAAAAAATTGGGCCGGTTAGAAGTACGCGTGAGTATTACCTAGTTTTGGTTAAAGAGCTGGGCGATGCGATGTTGATGCATATTGGCTGGTCGCCTCAGGCTTTGGAGGCTATTGAAAACTGGCCGGTTAGAAGTTTAGGACGTGGGGGCGGGCAGTTTTGGAGAGATACTTCGCTTAATGTTGCCACAGAGCATACAGCTTACGTAAACGGTAAGGATTTACTGCAGGTAGCATTGGATCTTGGGTGGGAAGGAACAAGACCGTTTCAGGTTTGGCAGTTTAAGGATGAAGCAGGAGAGTATGATTTACTTCCCAGCGCATCCCATGTCACCATAGATTTTTGGTACCCGGGTGAGTATTCAGCTGAATTTGATTACGATGCCGCGTCTAACGAATATTTAAGATTTTTAGGTTACGATGAGGCTGATAATCCAATTCCCCATGTTGATCGTGAAACAAATCAGCAGATAAGAGTCAAAAATCTGATTGTCCAGTTCGTAACAGAAACTTCTATTGCAGGAGATGAAAAAGGGAGGTTATTTTACGAATTTGAGGGAAGTGGTTCGGGTCTAGTCTTTATTGACGGCAAAGTAATAAATGTTACTTGGAGCAAAGCGGGTCGTGACGAAAGAACCATGTTTTATGACTTAAATGGCGAGGAGATCAAGTTCAACAGGGGTAAATTCTGGATAAGCGTAGTTCCCGATAGAAATGTGGATCAGGTTGTGTATAATTAGAGGTTACCCAAGGAATATCACCTGCCCTGATAAAAAATAAATGCTAAATGAGCTTTTTATATCGGAAGTAAGAGTAAACATTTTGAAAGTAATGCTTCCTGCCCCAGACAAGCCTTATCACGTAAGGGCTCTTGTTAGAGCTGTAAAAACAGAAATTAATGCCGTGAGACGCGAGCTTGCAAGGTTATATGGTATAGGTCTTCTTAGGCAAAGGCCCTCAGGAAACAGGATTTACTATTCGGTTGACACAAGTTCCCCATACTACCCGGAACTGTTGGCTTTAGTTGCAAAAGATAAGGGTGTGGGTGGAGCAATCATCAACAATCTCAAGAAACTTGGGGATGTTAGATTTGCGGTTTTGTCCAAGGCTTACATTAGAGGAAGAGTCTCATCTGTTTTGGATGTGGACTTGTTTTTAGTTGGAAATGTAAACCTACCTATTTTGAAAGACTTAGTTGATAAAGAGCAGCAAAAGCTAGGCCATGAGATTAATTACTCTGTAATGTCCATGGATGATTTTATATTCAGGAAAAGAAAAGGTGATAATTTTATAAACAAAATCCTTTCTCAAAGCCGAGCGATGTTGGTTGGGGATGAGGAAGAGTTTAGCAAGATTTCTTAAGCCCATAACTTAAACAAAGTAAAAAGAGCCGCGCACTGTAAAACATGCGGGCTCTTTTTAAATTGTTCTGGCTGCGGTGAGTTCCTAATGACCAGGGAACCCTAACCAAGTAGCCAGTTCCGGAAAAAGATAGTTTATGACGAGCACAACGACCACGATTGCAAAACCACTTCCCCATGGAGCGTACTTATCGACAGTTCTCCACATAGTCCTTCTCCTCGATAGTTGCCAGATTAGGCAATCTTTCTATAGGTTGCAAAATTATACCTCTTTTAGCCTTTTTCGGCAAATTGCATAGGTTATAATCAAGAAGATGAAATGGAACATTAAAAACACGCTTAAAGACAAAAAGGATCTTATAAACGTACTTTTGGATAACAGGGGCATTACTGGAGAGACGGAAAAGGAACTTTTTTTGAACCCCCAACCCACCTTCCAGCTATTAAATGAACTGCCCACTGCCTTCCGAAAGGAGATGCAGGAAGCTAAGGAAATAATAAACGACGTAATTTCCCAAAAACTTCCAATTGTAATTCATGGTGACTACGATACGGATGGAGTTTCTTCCACGGCAATTCTCACAAAAGTTTTGCGCAATGAATTAGGCTACGAAAAAATAATTTCGCACATTCCAAACCGGTTTGAACACGGATATGGAATTTCAAAAAGTTCAATTGAGGCCTGTGTGCAGAAAGTTGAAAAAGCCTTCGGCGAGTTTAAGGAGGGACTTTTAATTTCAGTTGATTCCGGCATTACGGCTGTTGACGCAGTGAAATTTGCTAAGGAAAGGGGGTTTAAGGTAATTATTACCGATCACCACCAAAAGCCGCCACAACTTCCGCCGGCTGATTTGATTGTCTGGACAGATGTTTTGGTAGGTTCCGGGATTGCCTGGGCGTTGGGACAAGAATTAGGTTCAAAAGACCCGCAACTACTTGGACTTGCGGCTTTGGCAACAGTTACAGACTTGCAGCCGGTTTTAGGATTTAACCGTTCGATTGTTAAGGAAGGCCTTGAAGTTCTAAACTCAAACCCTCCGCTAGCAATTAAAGTTCTCCGTGAAGTTGCGGGTAGGGTTAGGGGTGAAATTACAACTTATGACTTAGGTTGGGTTTTTGGTCCGCGGATTAACGCAACCGGAAGAATGGGTGACGCGGACGAGGCACTACAACTTCTTTTGGAAACAAAGGAAGAAAAGGCTTTCGAATTTGCCCGCCATTTAAATCAGATGAACCTAGAAAGACAAGATAAGACCTTGGAAATGTACGAACTTGCCGGAAACTTTGATCGCGAGGGTTTGCCGCGGTTAATTATCGCTTACAGTGAAGCTTTCCACGAAGGAATTATTGGGTTGGTAGCCGCGAAACTTTCGCAAGAGTATCACAGGCCGGCAATTGTTGTGAGTTTGGACAAAGATTATGGAAAGGGTTCGGCAAGGTCAGTTACGGGTGTAGATATAATTGCGTTTTTGCGTGAGAACGAAGATTTGTTTGAAGATTTAGGTGGGCATCCTATGGCTGCGGGATTTACGATTAAACGAGAAAAGCTTGAAGAGATGGAAAAACGGCTTTTGAAACTTTCTGAAAAGTATATTCTGGACGAGCACTTGATACCTGTTTTGGATGTTGATCTGGAGGTAAAGCTTGGCGATGTTGATCTAAGTTTTGTAGAAGAGATCGAAAAGCTAAAGCCTTTTGGAATTGGGAATAGGGCATCCTTGTTTGTGAGTAGGGTAGTTGGGGTGGTCGGAGTAGATTTAGTAGGAAAAGACCGATCGCACCTGACACTTAGGATTTTAAGTGCGGGTAAGCAGTACAGAGCAATTTACTTTAATGGGGCAGAGCATAAAGATAATATTTCTGTTGGGGATAAAATTGACATTGCCTTTTCAGCCGAAAGAAATGAATACAACGGTAATACTTATGTTAATTTGGTGTTGAAGGATTGGGCGAAAAGCCTGTAAGATTAAGGAAATATGGAAAGAAGTTTAGTTTCAGAAACGTTACAAAAAGTCGGCGAGAGAGTTACGCTCAAAGGTTGGGTGGATTCCAAGCGCGACCATGGAAAGTTAACTTTTATAGACCTGCGAGATAGAACTGGAAAGGTTCAATGCGTGGGTGCTTCAATGTTAGGGGAACTTACTCCAGAAACTGTGGTCGAGATCACAGGAACTGTTAAAGCTCGTCCCGAAAACATGATCAACCCCGATGCACAGACAGGCACTATCGAAGTTGGGGTTGAGGAGTACGAAATCCTTAATAAGGCAGGAGAGCTCCCAATTCCAATTGAGGGCGATGGTTTAGAAATAAATGAGGAATCGCGTTTAAAATACAGATACCTTGACCTTCGCAGGGAAAGAATGCAAAAGATAATCAGGCTTAGATCGAAATTTACCCAGGAAGTTAGAAATTTTTTACACTCAAAGGATTTTGTAGAGATAGAAACCCCCATGCTTACCAAAGCAACTAAAGAAGGAGCTCGGGATTTTATCGTTCCATCAAGGCATCACCCGGGAAAGTTTTACTCGCTTCCTCAAAGCCCGCAACAATACAAGCAGCTTTTAATGACAGCAGGTTTTGAAAGATATTTTCAACTTGCCCGCGCTATTAGAGACGAAGATTTACGGGCTGATAGAGGGTACGAACACACGCAAATTGATATTGAGATGAGTTTTATTACACGCGAGAATGTCTTAGGTTTAGTTGAGGAGATGATTAAAACAACGGTTAAAGCTGTGGGCGGAAAACTTAAAGACGAAAAGTTCCCGGTAATAAATTATAAGGAGGCTTTGGAAAAGTATGGCGCCGACAAATTTGATTTAAGATCTGAAGAGGAAAAAGCTGCAGGTGTTTTGGCTTTCGCCTGGGTTGTAAATTTTCCATTTTTTAAAAAAGTAGATAAGGCAGACGCAGCTGAAGTTGCTGATGGGAAAAGTGGCTGGACATTCACACACAACCCGTTTAGTAGCCCTGTAAAAGAACACATTGAGTGGCACTTGAAAGAAGAAAATATTGACCAAATTGTGACTGACCAGTACGACCTGGTTTGTAACGGGTATGAAGTAGGCGGGGGAAGTATTAGAGCCCACAGCCCCGAGATTTTAAGAAAAACTTTTAAGATAATGGGCTATACAGATGAGGAAACTGAGGAGAGTGTTGGTCATATGCTAAGGGCATTTGAGCTTGGCACCCCACCCCACGGAGGAATAGCGTTAGGGGTAGATAGGCTTGTGATGGTTTTGGCAGGGGAGGCTTCTCTTAAGGAGTCCGTAGCCTTTCCGATGACCTCGAGTGGTAAAACTGCAGTTATGGAGGCACCCAGCGAAGTAGAGCCAGAACAATTAAAGGAGTTGCATTTAGCTATAGAGGAATAGGGGAGCTGATGACTGTCTTCGAGAAAATAAAAGAGCTTTTAGACAAGGCAAGAATTTCGTATGAAGTGATAGAGCATGAACCCGTTCATACAAGTGCCGATGCGGCCAGGGTTAGAGGCACGGACTTATCAAATGGCGCAAAGGCTTTGGTAATGTACGGAGATGGGAACCCATTACTAGTTGTTGTCCCTGCAGATAAAAAAGCGAGTTTCAGGAAGCTAAAATCGCATTTAGGTATAAATGATCTGCGCATGGCCTCACCTGAAGAGGTCGAAACCCTAACAACTCTTAAAGTTGGCTCCATCCCTCCTATAGGAAAAGCAATAGACCTGCCTTCTTACTTTGACGGCAGCTTTTCAGGCAAAGATATGATTGTTTTTAACGCTGGATCCCTTACCACCTCAATAACCATGTCAGCCCGTGATCTTATAGTGGTTGAAAATCCCCAGATGTTTGATATTGTAGAGTGAAATGCAAGTTTCTTTTTCTCAAAAAATTCAATTGGCCTTTGTTTTTGCCGCTATTAAGGTTTTATGGTTGATTGATGACATTGGTTCTTTTGCCCGTTCAGTTTTATCCCACTCAGTTAGGTTTAGTTTGTACTTTGTAATTGTTGCTGTTGCTCTAACAGGTTTTCATGTTAATTCAGTTGAGGTGGGGCTTGGAGACTTTCCAAGCCTTTTTACCCAACAGTCTTCCGAAATTTTGGGTGCCGCTGTCCAAAGCTTGCCAAAAAAAGTGAACGAAATTCCCTTTCCGCAAATCAGCGCCAGTTCCGTTTACGCAGTTGATGTTAAAACCGGAAGAGCTTTGGTCGAAATTAACAAAGATTTGGAACTAGCTCCCGCCTCCACGACAAAACTTATGACGGCTTTAGTGGCGTTGGATGTTTATAACTTGGATGAAAGTTTAGTTGTAGCCGACTTTTGCACGCAGATTGAGGGCCAAAAGACGGGATTTCTTGCACAAGATTCATACACGGTGAAAAATCTTATCGTGAGCTTGTTGGCTAGTTCATCTGCGGACGCGGCCTGCACTTTAGCTACTGGCAAGCTTTCATATAGCGATTTTGTTTATAAAATGAACGAAAAAGCTAAAGGGTTGGGTTTAGATCATACGGCCTTTACAAATCCAGTAGGTTTAGATGGAGAAAATAACTCCCACCATTCAACAGCTTCAGATTTATATCTTTTGGCAAGGCAAGCTATTTCAAATGAAATGATAAAAGAAATTGTCAAAACGAAAGAAACCATTTTGGTCAGCGACTCCGGCCTTTCAACTAATTTAGTAAACACCAACGAACTTTTGTGGACACAGCCTGGGACAGTTGGTATTAAAACCGGCCAAACTGAAGAAGCAGGCGAGGTTTTGATTTATGAATATAAAGACGGCCAGAAAGATATTGTAATTATAGTTATGCGAAGTGAAGATAGATTTGGGGATACGGCAAGGATTTTAAACTGGATACTTTCAAGTTATAGTTGGCCGGGCGATGCGGGCGTTTGAGTATTCACTGGCGCCCGTACATACTCACTGCTTACAGCCGGGTAATAAATGGTGATACTACCAAAAGCGCCAGCCCCTGTGGTGTAGTTTCCCTCAAAGATATAAACAGGCTGTAGGAATTGTTGTGGGGTTATATTATCGTAGTAAGCCAAGTAAACTTCGTTGATTAGGACTCGATCGACTCTTGTTGCCAGTGGTGTTTCGAACGGACTTGCGCCCTGCGGTGTTACGTTAACTATAGCGCCGTTATTTTGCGAAATTTGTTCCCACACTGTTTCAATGGGAGTAAGTGGGTATGTAGCCGAGTCGCCTGTATTTATTTCCCAATGGTAGGCCCTAACATGCGGGAAGTTTAATTGCGGAAACGCATCTTTAGTTTCCGGCCCTCTCAAGTAAACTTGCAACAAACCCTGTTTTGGGTCTGGTCCCAAAATTGGAAAATCCAGAATCTTTCTAAAGAAATCTACCCTAGCAATTTGGGTTTCTGGAATTGAATCTACCTCTACTACACGTGTGCCGCTAAACTTACCAAATCTGACTTCCTGATACCCTCGCATATCCGAAGTGTAAAGTTTGTCATTAAATCTATTAACTTTTTGTAGTAGCGATCTTGCTGCCGCCACTGCGTTTGTTTGTGTGAACTTTCCGACTGGAAACAAACTGCCGAGGTTCGCTAAGGGGGTTTCAAGCTCTAAGGTTCTCGTTTTTGTGTCAATTTTCAAGTTTCCTCCAAACTGAACATCCTGCCAGGTGAAAAGATCGCTGCTCAAGTCACTTACCCGCATAGTGTCGCTAAAACCCAGTGTAGCGGCATCCTGTTGAGCTCTTTTCCCTTCGCTAAAAGAAAAGGATGGTGAAACATATTTGTATACGGCTAGGCTGGTTTTTAAATCTGTTGGAAGCCTTCCGGTTGGGGTATTTAACACATATTCAGGAACTGATGAGACAATAGGTGCTTCAGTAAACTCAAGTGGGTCGAGATATCCAAATGCGACGGTTGGCAAATCGGCGGGTGGGAAAAACGCGTACCACATTTGCCTAATCGGGCTTTTTACCATGAGAAAGATAATGTAGAGGCTAATAACAGCCACAGTAATTACTACTCCCTTTCGGACTTTCGATGATGTTTGGACAAGGCTCATACAGTTAAATATTAGCATAGCGATCACTGTGTTAAAATTTCAGCATGCTGATAAGAACGCGAATGGCTCCAAGTCCTACAGGTGAATATCATATTGGTGGTTTACGAACCTTGCTTTATAACTATGCCCTGGCCAAAAAAGACGGCGGCCAGTTTATTATGAGAATTGAAGATACCGACCAGAAAAGAGAAGTAGAGGGAGCCGAGGAAAGACTTTTGGTCGTGATAAAGGATTATGGTTTGGATTGGGATGAGTTTTACAAACAGTCAGAAAGACTTGATATATACAAGGAGTACGCTCAAGTGTTGCTCAAAAACGATTCGGCTTATTATTGTTTTTGCACTGAAGAGCGTTTAGACCAAGTTAGAAAAGAACAGCAAGCGCAGGGGCTTCCCAGAACATTTTATGATGGGAAGTGCAGGGGTTTAGATAAAGATGAAGCTTTTAAAAGAGTTTTGGCGGGTGAGAGCTACGTGATACGACAGAAAATTCCCAAAAATGAGGAGATTGTATATGAGGATGCAGTTTTGGGAAAAATTACTTTTAATACAGCTGACCTTGACGACTCAATTCTAATGAAGTCAGATGGATTTCCAACCTACCACCTGGCTGTGGTAATTGACGACCACCTAATGAACATAACCCACATTTTAAGAGGCATTGAATGGCTCCCCTCAGTTCCAAAACACGTCCTTTTGTACAAGGCTTTTGGATGGGAAATGCCCGTTCACGCCCATCTACCTAATTTGAAGGAAAAAGGAGCTAATAAAAAGTTGTCGAAAAGGTTTGGAGATGTTCATGCCGCGGCATTTTTGGAGAAAGGTTATTTACCTGAAGCTATGCTTAATTTTTTGATGCTCCTTGGCTGGAATCCAGGAACAGAAAAGGAAATTTACACACTGGAGGAATTTGTGAAAGATTTTTCAATTGAAAGAATTCACAAAACCGATTTAGTGGCCTTTGATAGGGAAAAGCTCCTTTGGTTTAATGGCTATTATATTCGAGGCATGTCAGTTGAAGATTTACACAAAAGAATTTTGGAATGGAGCAAAAAGTTTAATGTAAGTTTACCCGAGGGCTTTGTAAGTAACTCGGGCCAAATGGTTTTAAAACTTATTCAGGAGAGGCTAAAGACTTTAAATGAAGTTTCAGGGTTAATATCGTATTTTTACGAAGAGCCCTCACTAGATATGCAGAAGCTTACTGAATTTGCCAAGGATAAGTCCGCAGCAAAAGAAATACTTAACTCTTTTACCGAACTTTTTGGCCCTCTAGAGAGTTGGGGGACAAAACAGCTTGATGAAAAAGCCCACCTCCTGCTCCAGGAAAAAGGATATAAGCCAAAAGAAGCTTTCATGACACTTCGGGTAGCTGTTTCGGGTGTTACGGCAACCCCGCCCATTTTCGAAACGCTTGAAATTCTTGGCAAAGAAAAAGTGCTCACCAGGCTTAAAGCGGCGACTTATTTAATTGACAGCCAATAAGCCCGACCCTACACTGAAAGTACGATGTTTTTTAAGAAACCTGCCCAAAAACTCGCTGATTCCCAGGGGAACCCTTTTGTATCAAGCCTTGCAGATACATATTTAAAATTTTCACTCGACAATTTAGGCGAAGAAAAAGTCCGTGAAGTTTTGAAAGGCAAATTTGCTTCTCTAAGATACACTCTTTCGGGCTTTGACCCCTCGGAACTTCCATACAAAGACAAAGTTAAGTTAATAAGCGTTTTGTATGACTACAGCATTGAAGCGGTTGGTCCTATTGAGGCTAAGGGGACTTTAGAAGAGCTTGGGTTAAAAGTAAAAGATAGGTTAGGAGTTGATAAGGCTTTTCAAGAAGGCTTGCAGGATTTGCCTGAGGGGGTGTTTAGCGTGTACCGCCTCAAAACCTTAAGTAGGGAAGAGCTTGAAGAGACTGCAAAGAAGTGTTTGATACAAATAGAAGAGACAAGAGCCGGTTCCACAAGAAGTGTGGCTGAAAAAACGATGAAACTTGAAGCCGAAAGGGATATTTTAGAATCTATTTTGTATAACGCAAGCGACGGTGTTTTTGCTTTGGATAGGTCGGGAAAAATTATAACTTTTAATAAAAAGATGGAGGATTTAACCGGCTACATATTTGATGAAGTTGAACATAGGCCGGCAGATGACTATATAAGACTTTTCGATGTTTCTGTGCCTTTGGAAGTTAGTACTTACTCCAGCACATCAGCCGAAGTTTCCGGTAGCGAGGGTTTCTCCAAAGATAAACTTACTCTTGTCGGAAGAAACGGCGGAAAGAAGTATGTGAGCATGAGAAGTTCGTCAATTAGAGAGGGTAGAGAGGTAAATATCGGATGCATCGCGACTCTTATTGATATAACAAAGGACATTGATCTTGAGATGATGAAATTAGATTTTGTTTCTATCGCCGCCCACGAGCTGAGAACGCCTTTAACTGCCATGAGGGGCTACCTGTCTTTGTTGGGCGAGGACCTTAAAGATAAGCTTGACCCAAATGATACCGACTACCTGGAAAAATCAATTCTAAGCGCGGATAGATTGCATGGTTTGATTGAAAACCTTCTGAACATTTCAAGAATTGAGAGGGGTGCGCTTGTTATCCAAAAAACAAAACAAAACTGGATAGATATTGTGAAAAGTGAGATGGCCGAAATAGAGGCAGAGGCTCAGGCAGCAAATTTAACGTTGGAGCTCATTGAGCCGAAAACCGCAATGCCAGAAATTAATGTTGATAAAACTACAATTGTTGAAGTACTGAGTAATTTGTTGGATAATTCGGTTAGATATACAAAACCTGGTGGTAAAATCACTGTATCGGTAGAGGTTTCAGGGGATAAGGTTATTACGCACATTGAAGATACAGGGATCGGGATTCCGCAAGCTTCAATCCCGCACATTTTTAAGAAGTTTTACCGTGTATCTACAACTGTTTTGCGGGCTGGGGAGAAGGGCACGGGTTTGGGGCTTTTTATATCAAAGGAAATTGTGAAAATGCACGGCGGGGAGATTTGGGTAAAAAGCGAAGAGGGCAAAGGCAGCATATTTAGTTTTAGCTTACCAATATGAGCAAAAAAATATTACTAATCGAAGATGACGCTTTTATAAGGGATTTGTATAAGGCAGTTCTTACTAAAGCCGGCTATGAGCTGGAAACTGCAGTTGATGGACAGGAAGCAATAGAAAAAGCCGCTAAAAATACATACGATTTGATTTTGCTTGATATTATGCTCCCCAAACTTACAGGGATAGAGGTTTTGAAGGTTTTGCGGGAGGTTGGTTCAAAAGCTAATGCCACACCTGTGTATGTTTTAACAAATCTGGGCGAAGATACAATTATGGAGGAAGCAAACAAACTCGGTGCTAACGGATACTTTCTTAAGGCCAAGTACTTGCCTAAACAACTTGTAGAGGAAATTAATAAGCTTTTCTAAACACTCTCAGAAAATTAGATCTTTGTAGTGACTGCCGCTACAGCCTAAATTACCTAAGCCCCATCTTACTACCGTGCCCATATCTAACCACCTTGGAGTATATAGAGTTGAATAAATATATGGGCTTGTTAGAATGCTATTAGAAAGAAATCTAATGCCAAAGTCACCTAAGCCTAAAAAGGAAAAACACACATCAGCCCCAGTAAATAAAAACAAAGAAATTGCTCTCAAATCAGCTTTAGACCAAATTCAAAAAAATTTCGGGGAGGGTTCAATAATGAAACTTGGAACGGGCACCACCGCTAACGTTGCCGGTGTTATCCCAACTGGTTCAATCGCGCTTGATATTGCTTTGGGAATTGGTGGAGTTCCAAGAGGAAGGATCGTAGAACTATATGGACCGGAGTCCGCTGGTAAAACGACTTTGGTTCAGCATATTATTGCGGAAGCGCAAAGGGGAGGTGGAACGGCTGCTTTGATTGACGCCGAGCATGCTTTCGATCCTGTTTATGCAGCAAAAACCGGTGTTGATATTGAAAACCTTTTGGTTTCCCAGCCCGATACCGGGGAGCAAGCCTTGGAGATTGCCGAAACACTCATCCGTTCGAATGCTGTAGATGTTATCGCCATAGATTCTGTTGCGGCTTTAGTTCCAAGAGCTGAAATAGAAGGAGATATTGGTGATAGTCACATAGCTTTGCAGGCGCGTCTTATGAGCCAGGCTTTAAGGAGAATTGCCGGGGCGGTAAATAGATCAAAGTGCGCGGTAATATTTACAAACCAGCTTAGAATGAAAATTGGTGTTATGTTTGGAAACCCGGAAACAACCCCTGGTGGCAGAGCTTTAAAGTTTTATGCGTCGGTCCGAATGGAGATTAGAAGAATAGAATCGTTGAAGGAGGGTACAGCAACAGATTTTCATGGGATTAGAGTTAGGGTTAAGGTTGTAAAAAACAAGGTAGCAGCGCCTTTTAGGATCGCCGAGTTTGATATTTTGTTTAACGAAGGTATAAGCAAAGAGGGAAGTTTAATTGATGTGGGTGTTGATCTTGGTCTAATTAAAAAAAGCGGCGCTTGGTATGAATATGAAGGGGAAAAGCTGGGTCAGGGAAAAGAGGCTACCAGAACCAATTTGAAAGCAAATAAAAAACTGCGGGATGAGATCGAGCAAAAAATTAGAAAGCTTGTTAAAGAAAAACAAAACCTGCCTTTACAAGTGGGTAGTGGTAGTGCCGCTGGAACGAGTAAAATATAGTTAGATGTCCTTTGTAACAAAAATTTCTCCTCAAAAAAGAAGACCCGATAGATACAACATTTTTCTAGACGGGAAGTACACCTTTCCTGTTTCAGAAGAGGTTTTGCTAAGCTTTGGATTAAAAGATGGCCTTGAGCTAAGTGACGAAAGGATTCAGGAAATTGTTGAGGAAGAAAATTACAACAAATTTTATATAAAGATTTTAGACTTTCTTTCATATCGCATTCGAAGCAAAGATGAAGTGGTGAAAAGATTGCGCGAGTATTTATATAAAGCTGAGATCGAAGAGAAGTTTTTGCAAGACATAGAAGCAAAAATTTTGCAAAGGCTTGAGGAGGCAGGTCTTATTAATGATGAAGAGTTCGTGAAAAACTACATAAGCTCTGCGTCGGGTTCTAAAACTCCCCCGGGCCCGAGGAAAATAAAAGAATTTTTGTTTCGAAAAGGTGTGGAGGCTTCCGTTATAGATAAATATTTAAGCAATTACCCTCAAGAAACTGAGCTAGAGGGCGCAAAAAGCGCTTTAGAAAAAAGGTTAAGAGGTGCTAAAGTACGCGATTTGAAGGAAAAGCAGAAGTCCCTACAGTTTCTTTTGAGAAAAGGCTACTCCTATGGAATTGCTAGAACGGTAGTTGACAGCAATTTCGAAGTTTAATACAATGAGTGAGTCGAATTGCCCGTTATGACGAGAAAAACTATGAAACTAGCTACTTTAGAAACCACAAAGACTTTAGCTTCATAATCATCATAAGCCACTAGTTGGCAAATTCGGCGTACAAGTAAACATTATTAATTTTGGTTAGGAGGAATTTAAATGTCAGATATAATCTCGACTTTGTTAATTGCTTTGGTGGCGTCAGTTGGTTCATTTGGAGCGTTTTATTTTGTTAGTAAAAGAAAAGGTTCTCCGGAAACTGCCCCGCAGGCGGACAGGGGTTTAGAACCTACTGCTGTAGTAAATGCAGACATTTCGCGTGAAGCAGTTGTTGTGGAAGCTAAAGCTAAAGCTAACGAAATAATTTTGGAGGCTAAAAACGAAGCTCTTAAGGCAAAGCAGGAAGCTCAAAAAGAAGTTGATGAAATAAAAAGAGAAGCCCTAGAAACCGAAAAGACGTTTTCATCCAAAAAAGCCGAGCTGGAAGTAAAAGAGAAGCAAGTTAACGCTGAGCAAAGCTCACTTGCGTTGGGCAAAGAGCAACTGGAAAAAAGAAAAAGTGAGCTGGATACTTTAATTAGCGAACAGCAAAGTAAGCTTGAGAAAATTGCGGGCTTGTCTAAACAGGACGCAAGAAACCAACTTTTGGAAAGCTTTGAGAGAGAGTTGCAGCAAGAAAAAGGCAAAAAGATTCGCGAAATGGAAGAAGAGGTAAAAAAGGATGTTGATGAAAAAGCTAAGGAAATAATAGTTACCGCGATGAGACAAGGTGCTACAGACTATGTTGTGGAGCACTCTTCGTCAAAAGTTAAACTTGCCGATGATGATATGAAGGGCCGAATCATTGGTAAGGAAGGCCGTAACATAAGAAAATTCGAAGAGCTAACAGGAGTTGAGCTTGAGTTGGATGCAACACCCGGTGAAATTCTTATTTCCTCATTTGATCCTATTAGGCGTGAAATAGCTAAAATTTCGATGGAGAGATTAATAGCCGACGGTAGAATCCAGCCGGCAAAGATTGAAGAAATCATCGCCAAAACTCAAAGCGAGGTGGACAAGATAATTTACAAAGAGGGTGACAACCTTTGCCACAGACTTGGTGTTTATAACTTACCGGAGGATGTTGTAAAAACACTCGGAAAGTTCAAGTACAGATTTTCCTACGGTCAGAACATGATTGAACACACGCTTGAGGTTACAAAAATCGGCATGTCTATTGCCAGTGAAATTGGAGCCGATGTTGAAATTGTTAAGCTTGGTTGCCTGTTTCATGATATCGGTAAAGTTTTAGAGGGCGAAGGAACCCACGTGGCTTTAGGAGTTGATTTTCTTACTAAACATAAAATTAGAAAAGAAGTTATAGATTGTGTCGCGGAACACCACGAGGACAAGCCTTTTAGCAGCATTGAATCGGGTGTTGTTCATATTGCGGATCATATAAGCGGGGCAAGGCCTAGCGCGCGTTCAGAAGACTACGAAGCCTATGTAAAAAGGCTAAAGGATCTTGAGGAAGCGGCCTATTCCTTTGACGGTGTAGAGAAAGTTTATGCCCTTGAGGCGGGTAGGGAAGTTAGGGTGTTTGTAAAGCCCGAAAGGGTCGACGATGCCTCAACGGCGCTTCTGGCACGCGAAATAGCCCGAAAGATTGAGCTTGAGCAAAACTATCCGGGAATAGTGAAAGTTACGGTTATTCGCGAAACACGCGTTACAGAAACCGCCAAATGACGGGCAGAAAAGAGTTGCATTTTTATTTTTGGCGTGGTAACAATGAATACGCTGAGGTTTCGTTATGTATTACCTACTAGTAGCCATATTTATACTTCTGTTGCCAGCTTTAATAGTTAGATTCCGGATTTGTCCATGAAGATATTGTTCATTGGGGAAATTGTTGCTAGGCCCGGAAGGAGTGTAGTGAAGGAAGTTTTGCCTGAGGTTTTAGAAAATGAGAAACCGGATCTGGTTTTGTCTAACGCGGAAAACTTAGCTCATGGAAGAGGTGCAACGGCCGGGACGATAGAAGAGATGCAGGAGCTTGGAATAGAGTTTTTTACCGGCGGCGACCACCTGTTTTGGCACAAGGGTTTTGATAAAGAAATAGGAAACCTTCCTGTAATAAGGCCCGCGAATATAAAGGATGACCTGCCAGGGGACGGTTACAGGGTTTTGGAAACAAAAGTCGGAAAAGTTTTAATAATAAACGTTATGAGCATAAACAGTCATAAATATTCTGAATTGAATTTAACCAACCCCTACTTAAAAGTGGAAGAAATACTGGAAAAGACCGCTGATCAGGATGTAGCAGTCTCGGTTGTGGACTTTCACGCAGACTATACAAGCGACAAGCATGCGATGGGGTTTTTTCTTGATGGAAGAGTTGATGCGGTTCTTGGTACCCACAGCCACGTTCCAACCTGCGACAACAGGGTTTTACCAAAAGGAACAATGTATGTAACAGATGTAGGGATGTGCGGAAACATAGACTCGGTTTTAGGTGTTAAAAAGGAAATTATCATAGACCGTGTGGTTTACTCTCAAAAAGAAAAGTTTGAGTGGGAGCTAAACGGTAGACGAGCCTTTAGGAGTATCATAGTTGATACAACAAAAAAAGAAATACGAAGATTTGATAAAGAGGTTATTTAGTTTGGAAAATATTTGCCGCCAGGCAGTATTCGAAAGGGGGTGTATAGCAGATGACAAAACAAGACTTAGTAAATATGCTTTCTGACAAAGTTGGTCTTACAAAGGCCGACGCTCAAAGAGCTGTTGATGGAGTTGGAGATGCTATTACAGCAGCTCTAGCAAGAGGAGAAAAGGTAACCTGGACCGGTTTCGGTACATATGAGGTAAGAACAAGAGCCGCAAGAATGGGAAGAAACCCTCAGACAGGTGCTCCTTTGCACATTCCTGCTGGTAAAACACCTGCTTTCAGAGCTGGAAAAAGCCTGAAAGACGCCGTTAGACAATAACGTAAAGTGTTTTTCGTAGGGTCATGACCCTAAAACTCCCCGGGGACGCCCGGGGAGTTTTGTATGTATAATTATCTGTAATGCTTAGTTACAACCCGCACACAGACACACACGCGATACAAAAGTATCAGTTTTTGCACCATTTTCTACCCCATCCGGAAACTAAAAAACGGGCAAAGTTACTTTCGCATGCCGCTTTACTTAGCTATTCGCTTGCGATGGTGCTTGTAATCGGGCTTTTTCGTACTATTCCACTAATCGCGCCAGGAGTGCTTGGTTATACCTCAAATATAACTTTTAGTGATTTACTGGACGACACAAATAGAGTCAGGCAGGAGCACAACCTACCGCTCTTGCATGTTAATAATGAGCTTTCGTTAGCTGCGGAAAAGAAGGCCGAACACATGTTTGCTAATGATTATTGGGCTCACGTTGCTCCCGATGGAACAACCCCATGGGATTTTATTTTGGCTGAGGGTTACGATTACAGTTACGCGGGCGAAAATCTGGCTAAAAACTTCAATAATTCAAATCAGGTTGTAGATGCGTGGTTTGAATCCCCATCACATCGGGAAAATCTTCTGAATGATCATTATGACGAAATAGGTTTTGCGGTGGTTAACGGAGTACTTGATGGGTACGAAACTACTTTGGTTGTTCAAATGTTTGGTAAGTCCAGACTGCCAACACAACTTGCCACGGTTCTGGAGCTTGAGGAAGAAAATGCGGTTGAGGCACCGGAACAAAATGTAGTTGTTGAGCCTGCACCACAAATACTTCCCGCGGTTGATGTGGCTTTGGCTTCGAAAACTATTTCTATGTTAATTGGCGGATTCCTTTTGCTGCTACTGGTACTGGATATCTGGTATTCGGAAAGAAAAGCCATACCAAAAATTACCGGGCACGCTTTTTCGCATGTACTCTTGCTGGTAATCGCTTTGGTTGGTGTGTGGTTTGTTTTATCGCCGGGCAAAATCTTATGAAAGACAAGTACTTATTACATTTTGCAATTCTTCTTTTTGGGATTTTGGTTTCAGCCTTCTTTTTTGTGTATTTTAGATTTAACTCCACGGCTCAAGCTGTAGTTGCAGGAATGGGTTGCATCTACTATATTGGCTGGGGCATAATTCACCATGCTGTTAGGGGGCGCCTGTCCAGATTGATTGCCTTGGAGTATATTCTGGTTGGCAGTTTAATCTTCCTGCTACTCTTAACTTCCATAACATTATGAAAATCATAGTTATAATACCTACTTACAACGAGGCAGAAAATGTCAACAGGCTTGTGCCTCTGCTGGCAGAAGAGTTTAAAAATATTCCGCATGAAATGCGGGCTTTGTTTGTTGACGATAGTTCGCCTGATGGGACGGGCGACATTCTGGAAAAGTTGAAAGCCAACTACCCTTTCGTAAACATTTTGACGCGAACTAAAAAAACGGGACTTGGGGCGGCGTACGTTGACGGGTTTAAACATGCAATAAATGTGATGGGCGCAGACGTTGTTATGGAAATGGACGCGGACTTGCAACACGATCCAAAAGACATCTCAAGGTTTGTTAAGGAAATTGAAGCTGGTTACGACTTTGTAATCGGTTCCAGATACTTAGATAAGGATGGAATTCCAAGGGAGTGGGCATTTTACAGAAAATTCTTGAGTTGGGGCGGGAATATATTTACTCGTATAGTTTTGGGACTTTTTTCCCAAACAGAGTTCTCCAACGGTTACAGGGCAACGAGAGTTAAAGGCGTTTTGGACAGAATAGATTTGGGCACTCTAATGTCCAATGGGTTTGCATATAAATTTGACCTACTTTATAAAATTCACAAGCTTGGGGCAAAGATGAAAGAAATTCCAGTTAAGTTTGGTTTGCGCGACGGTGGAAAGTCCAAAATGGAGCAAAACAATTTTATGGAGTCTTTGCGAGTGGTTTTGCTCATTCGCGTAAGGGAGAGCCAGCGGTTTCTTAAATTTATAACGGTAGGGTTTATAGGCCTCGGTGTTGATGGTTTGATATTTAATTTACTCCGTATTAGTATTTTACCTTCGGATTATTCCAGCGCTGCTTCAGGTTTCATTGCCATGATCACTACTTTTGTTTTAAACAATACTTGGTCGTTTAAGGACAAAAAATTAAAATCGGTTAATGAAAAATTTAAGGCCTTTCCTCTCTATGTTCTGATTTCTTACATTCCTATTGTCTTTAGGAGTTGGTTGATTGGCGTGGCTGTTAGAATGTTTTCCGATACTGCCCTTGTAGCAAATGCAGCTCTTTTCATTGGTGTCGTGATAGGAACACTCTGGAACTTTATATTTTATAGTAAAGTAGTTTGGCGAAAGAAAAACATATGATTGAATATTCAGTTGTGATACCCGCCTATAACGAAGAGGCCGGAATTACAAGTACATTAACTCAAGTGATAGGTTTTATGAAAACGTTTGCAATATCGTTTGAAGTAATTGTTGTAGATGATGGGAGCGCCGATGGAACTTCAGAGGTGGTAGAAAAATTTGCGCAGGATCAGCCGGAAATAATCTTAAAGAAAAATCCTCACAAGGGAAAAGGTTTTGCGGTAAGAACTGGAATGCTTATGGCTTTGGGAAAATATGTTTTGATGTCCGATGCCGATACGGCCACTCCCATCGAAGAATTGAAACGGCTTATGGTTTGGGTAAAAGATCACGATTTTGACGTGGTAGTGGGATCTCGTGAAGGTGTGGGGGCGGTTCGCAGCAACGAGCCTTACCTAAGGCATATAATGGGACGCACATTTAATTTGATGGTGCAGGCCCTGGCGGTTCCGGGCATAAGGGATACACAGTGTGGGTTTAAGGTTTTCAAAGGAGAAGTTGCTCGCGATATTTTTGAAAACTTGATTCTTTTTGGTCCCGATACTCCGGAGACTAGGGTTCCAAGGGTTACGGCGTTTGATGTGGAGGTTTTGCTGGTAGCCAGAAGACGGGGTTACACTATTAAGGAAGTGCCAATTCATTGGACATATGTTCAAACGAAAAGAGTACATGCAGTTAGAGATTCTCTCGCCAATTTTATGGATTTATTAAAAATAAAGTTTAACGATATTCAAGGTAAGTACTCAAGAAAACAAAGTAATTTATTTTAGAAAGGTGTTTTATGAAGTTGTGTGTAATTGGAACAGGTTATGTAGGTTTGGTGGGCGCGGCAGTTTTTGCCGATTGGGGTAATGAAGTGGTTGGAGTTGATATTGATGAAAAGAAAATTAAAAAAATCGAATCAGGCGAAATGCCGATTTTTGAGCCGGGACTTGAAGAACTTGTTTTGGAAAATATTAAAGCCGGAAGATTAAAATTTACCACCAAGCTTAAAGAGGGGATGAAGGATGCCGATATAGTCTTTATTTGCGTCGGTACGCCACAAGGAGATTCTGGTCAGGCTGATTTAAGCTATGTCCTTGGTGTTGCGGGAGAAATAGGCAAGAACCTTCAAAAGGGGAGATACACAGTTGTTGTTACAAAAAGTACGGTTCCTGTTCGTACCAATGAAAGGGTAAAGGAAGTTATTCAAAGTGTCGCCCCAAAAGGCGTGAAGTTTGATGTTGTTTCTAACCCTGAGTTTTTAAGAGAGGGGTATTCAATTGAAGATATGCAAAATACAGACAGAACTGTGATTGGAGCTCAAACCGAACGCGCGAAAAAAGTTATAAGAAAGTTGTACGGGCATTTAGAGTCACCGATTGTGGAAACTGATTTAAGATCGGCTGAAATGACTAAATACGCGGCGAATGCGTTTCTTGCCACAAAGATTTCTTTTATTAACGAAATTGGCCAGCTGTGCGAAAAGGCCGGTGCCAACGTTCAGGAAGTTGCAAGGGGAATGGGACTTGATAAGCGTATTGGAACAAGGTTTTTAGTGGCGGGCATAGGTTATGGTGGGAGCTGTTTTCCTAAGGATGTGGCAGCTTTGAGTCGTACATCTTTAGACTTTGCTTACGACTTCTCACTCATTCGAGGTGTCATGCGCGTGAACGACCTGCAGAAGCACTCCTTCACAAGCAAAATCTATCAGGAATTTAAGGGCGAAGCTTTAGGTGGGAAAACTTTTGCAGTTTTAGGTTTGGCGTTTAAAGAAAACACGGACGACATTCGCGAGTCAGTTGCAATTAAGATAATCCATTTGCTAAGAGGTAGAGGTGCAAGTTTGCGCGTTTTCGATCCTGAAGCCAATGAAAATGCCAGAAGTTATCTTGGTGATGTTGGAATTCACTACGCAAAAGATGCCTATGACGCCATGAAAGATGCCGACGCGCTTTTAGTTTTGACCGAATGGAAAGAATTTAGGGAATTGGATTTGCAGAAGGTGAAAAAGCTTCTAAAAAACCCAACGATTTTTGATGGCCGTAACCTACTGGATCAAGCGGAAGTTGAAGGCGCGGGCTTTAAGTATCATGCAGTTGGGAAAAGAACCAATGCTTACCACGGCACAGACGTAAAATCCGCCCTTTTGCCAAAGTAGGTATAATTCAACTATGAAAAAGCGAGTTTTGGCTTTTATCCCTACATTTCCTGTGCTTTCAGAAACGTTTATTGAACGGGAAATTGCGGGCTTGGCAAAGTCCCCAAATATTGATTTGACGGTCGTTGCCCCGAACAAGGGTCTGGATTTTGCGCAGAAGACTTTAGAAGGGCACGTTAAGTACAAGCAGGCAAACCTTCTTGATGGCGCAATAGGGCTGACGCTTCTCTTGACTAAAGCTGCGAACGTTTTTAAGGCCTGGAAAACAGTTGGAGTTCTAAGACCATATGAGTTTATAAAGGGGTTTGGGTACGCAAGAATTTTCCGCCAATACAAACCCGAGGTTATTTATTCCCATTTTCTTTCAAAACCTTCTACAGTTGCTCTTGTAGCATCAATTCTTCTTGACGTACCATTAGTAATTTCTGGGCACGCGCGGGACGTTTTGGAATACCCCGATCTAATTATCAAAAAAGCAAAACTCGCCAAATCCATAACTTTTTGTAACAAAAATGCGTTGGAGTCTGTTAAGTCCAAAGTTGACCCCTCGCTGCATTCAAAATTAAAACTTATTTATCACGGTGTTGATCCTAAATCTTTAGCTTTACCAAACGGAACGAGTTTTAAAAAGCCTGACCAGCCGTTTATTTTTACTATTGGAAGGTTGGAAGAGAAGAAGGGAATCAAGTATTTAATTGAGGCCTCAGAAATTTTAAAGAAAGAGGTCTCGCATTTAATTTATGTTGCGGCCGGTGGTCCCTTACTTGGCGAACTAAAAAGCTTGATTAAATCGAAGGGGCTGGAGAAAAGTTTTGTGCTGCTTGGGGAAACGCCATTTAATGAGATCTTGCCGTACCTGCACGCTGCCGATGTGTATGTTCAGCCAAGCATTAATGCCCAAGGTGGAGATGCCGATGGAGTTCCAAACTCTTTGATAGAGGCGGCAATGCTTAAGGTTCCAATTGTGACAACTGACGCGGGAAGTATTTCTGATTTCTTGAATTCAAGTAATGCGCTGATTGTTCCCCAGAAAGATTCTGTAAAGTTAGCCGAGGCAATTAAAAAATTATTGAGTGATACGGATTTACGAAATTCATTATCAAGTGCTGCATATAATAAGGCTGTTGGGATGTTTGACTTGGAAGAAAGTGTTAGTGAGATAGAAAGTCTACTCGTTTAATTTCAGCACAAAAACTAAAGGCTCGTTGGTTTCCCATTGAGCCTTTTTAGTTTGCACTCTCCCACTTGAACAACGTTGGAATAGTCTTGATAAGAATCATCAAGTCCAACCAGAAGGATTGGTTTTCGACATAGTATGCGTCGTGCTCCAATCGTTGCTTTGGTGTAAGAGCGTCCCTGCCGTTGACCTGCGCCCAACCCGTTAGACCAGGAAGGACCTCAAGCCTTTTTGTGGCAAGATTTCCATACATGGCTCGCCACTCTTTCATTTCGTGCGGTTGCGGTGGACGTGGGCCGATAAAACTCATTTCCCCCCTGATGATATTTAACAGTTGGGGAAACTCATCGATGCTGGTTTTCCGCAGGAATTTACCTAACGGAGTGACTCTCGGATCATCACCTTTGGGCTTTGCGTGGGAACGTATTCCGTTTGCCCTCCCTATCTCGTTGGCATTGGAATACATTGTCCGGAGTTTGAAGATCGTGAATTTCTGACCGTTCAAACCCACACGCTCTTGCTTCAGCAGGGAGTGTCCGTACGATCCAAGTCTGATCGGAATCCTCAGCAGAACAATGCTTAGAGGTGTCCAAAGAGCATACAGCAGGATCGCCACTAAGAGATCCAGACCCCTTTTTATACGTCGGTACATGTCACCCTCCTTAGGCGATTATTGTGCCGTGTTTCTGACCGCATTATAGGACATTTCTTCAAAAATGCCTAGGGGCTTTTAACATAGTACAATTAACCCATGAACGTGGCCGTTTTTATAAAGAAAACAACTTTGCACGAGGGTTTTGGGGGTTTAGAGACTCAAAATAAGGCCTTATGTGAGGGTTTAGCCAAAAGAGGGCACAAAATCACTATTTTCGCCCCCAAACAGGAGTTAAACACCGATTCCCAAGAATTAAACGGTGTTTCCTATAAGTTTATTGATTGTAGTTACAGAAGCTTGGGAGGCTTTGGTTATTTGGATAAGAATAACTGGATCAACCGTTCAGTAGAAGCTTTCAAACAATCCTATAAAGAAGAAAAATTTGATTTGATTCTCGGACAAAGTTCCGCGGCGTTAGGTTTGGTGATGAAGAAAAATGAGTTGGGTGTTCCGGTTGTTTCTATTTCTCATGGAACAACAACGGGTGAGTACAAAACGCTTTTGCAAAGTTTAAGTTCGCCAAAAGATTACATAAAATTAATTCCCAACACAGCATACTTTCTACTTAACTTCTTTAACCGTCAGCGTGAATTTGTTTTGCATTCGGATAAAGTTATTGCGGTTTCTAAGTTTGTGAGACAGGCTTTAATTGACGAAACTTTTGTTGACGAAAGTAAGGTTGTGGTTATTTACAATGGAATTGATGAAGATATTGCACGAACCAAAAAAGAAGATGGGGTCGTTAGGCTTTTTTATGTCGGACTTATCCACAGGTCAAAGGGTCTTGCTGATTTAGTTGTCGCGATGGGGCAGATTCGGGACAAGAAAGTCGAACTTACCATAGTTGGAGACGGCCCTCACTTGATGGGGTTGAAAGAGATGGTTTCAGAAAAGAAGCTTTTGGATAAGATTCATATTTTTGGCCGTATTCCCCACAAAGAATCTATGAAACTTTTGGGAGAGTCGGATATTTTCGTTTTGCCTTCTCGTCGTGTTGAGGGATTTCCAATGAGCATTGTTGAAGCAATGCTTGCGCAAGTTCCTGTTATTGGATCAAACATGGGTGGAATTCCGGAAGGGATTGAAGATGGAGTAACGGGAATTATTTATGAATCTGGAAATGTAGACCAACTTAAAAACGCAATACTTAAACTCTCCGAAGACGAAGAGTTGCGAAACGTGATGGGAAAAAAAGCGTTCGAAAAGGCAAAAAAAGAATTCACCCTTGATGTTATGCTTGATAAGTACGAAAAAGTTTTTAATGAGGTTATCTTGTGAAAATTCTAAGAATTGTTTACGACTGGCCTCCGCCATGGGACGGCCTAGCTCCAGCTCCATATGAAATGACTTCGGCCCAGGTAAAGCTTGGGCATGAAATAGATGTGTTTTGCGGTAGATGGCCATTTGCCGGACCAATCGAGACTTTAAAAGGAGCTAAACTTCACCCGTTTCTTCGTGAGCCCTTACGGGGAACTCTAAGTATAACCACTTCACTGATTGTGTTTTTCTATTACTTATTCTGGCGATTAAAAAATAGACCTGATGTGATTCACTCGCACGGTCACTTCGCAATTTGGATTTATGCATATAGGTTTTTCCTAAAAAAATTTCTTCCAGGAGCAAAGGAACTCAAAGTTCCCCTGATAGCCCATTTTCATAACACGGTAAAAGGCAGGTGGGAAAAATTAGAGGGTCAGGATAAAAATATCAAAGCTATTTCAAGATATCTAAGTTGGCCACTTGCGCAAATGTCCGATAGATGGGCTATCGGCAGCGCGGACGCTTGTATTTTTGTAAGCCCGGAAACTAAAAATGAAGCAATAAAGCACTACAACACCGATCCCTCAAAGTGTTTTGTTGTAGAAACAGGCGTAAACACCGAGTTATTTACACCTATTGGGCCTGAAGAGTTAGTAAAGACGCGAGGAGAGCTGGGTCTTGCCCCGCACGATAAAGTAATTTTAAATAATGGTGCGATTGTCGAAAGAAAGAATATTCACCTTCTTATAGAATCGTTAAGATTTTTGCCGTCTAATTACAAGCTTCTTTTGGTGGGGCCTCACGGTGACGAAGAATACGAAAGTAAAATATTAGATGTTACCTCGAAGTATAATTTAGATCATAGAATAGTTAGGGTTGGTTATACACCTTACCCACAGGTTCCGATTGTATTTCAAATCGCGGATATCTTTGTACTGCCCTCTGACTGGGAGGGTTTACCAAAAGTGGTATTGCAAAGTTTGGCATGTGGAGTTCCAGCTCTCGCATCAGGTTTTGAAACTTCACAGAAAATTGAGGGCTTGGTTTATCTGCGTGAAGTTTCCGCGGAAAGTATTGCTAAGCAAGTTCAGGAGGTGCTAGATAGCGGCATTTCCGCCGATTTAGGCTTTGTTAGAAGCAATTATTCGTGGCATTTGATGGCCAAGAAGGTTGATCAAGTTTATGATAAGGTAGTAATTCGTAAGAGCTAAAGTATGTTTATAAAATTAAAAGACTCCATGTTAAAAAATTGGCCTTTTTTATTTTTGATTGCTTATTCTTTAGGTGTTTTTATTCTGGCCGCGAAAATAAATCTTTTCCGCTACAACAACTTTGATTTAGGGAAATTTGACCTGGGAAATATGACACAAATGATTTGGAATACTACCCAGGGCAGGTTCATGTACCTTACTGATTACTTTGGAACTAATTTGCCTAGATGGGGCATGAGCCACGTGGATCCGATAATTCTTTTAGCCCTCCCGTTTTTCCTTATTTTTAAGTCTCCTCTAACTTTGATATTCTTTCAACTTGTGATAGTCACCTTTTCCTCACTGTTAATTTACGCAATCGCGGAACTTGAAATGAAGAATAAAGTACTGGCGTTGTTGATGGGCTTGGCTTATCTGCTATATCCGGCCATGGGGTTTGTGCTTGCTTGGACGGCATTTCACGGCGTTACACTAGCCATACCTTTTTTCCTTGGCGCATTTTATCTATTTGAAAAGATGCACCATGAGCAAAATTTCTCTAAAAAAAGAATGTTCTGGTTTTGGATTTTGCTAGTAATTACTATGTCAGGAAAAGAAGAGCTTCCTTTGTTCATTTTTATGTTAGGACTTTTTATTTTGTTTTTCAGAAACGGTGTATTTAAAGATATAAAATCTTTTATTTCCACAAAAATTGCTAAGTTAGGCCTGCAAATGATGGTAGTTAGTCTTTTGTGGTTTGTCCTAGCCTTTTTTGTGATCATTCCCACTTACTCATCCGCGAGAATAGCAGGGTATGAAAGGTTTGCTCAGGATTTAGGAATCAAAGCAGATACAGACCAAGACGTTGGGGACGAAAATTACTTTTTGAGAAGGTATGAAGAGCTTGGAAATTCTTATACTGAGATTGCAACGAGTCTGATCACAAACCCCAGCAAAGCGGCACGGGTACTTTTTAATGGTGATAAGCCTGAAAATATGAGAATGACCTTTGACCCTCTGCTATACGCGCCGCTTCTGTACCCGCCACTTTTTGTTATTGCGATTCCTGAGCTTGTTATAAACTATGCGATAACTGGCGGAAATGTCGGAACCTCTGAAATATTTAATCACCGAATCTCAATGATTATTCCGATTTTGTTTTTAGCATCTCTTTACGGAATAAATTATGTGGCTAGTCTTATTTCGTCGTACTCAAAGTTAAAAAGGGTTTATATCGCCGGTGTTCTGTGCGTTGTACTTGTTGTCTCAAACTTAGTGCTCTCTTATTCGTATGGGAACCCAATATACCTTTGGTTTAATCAGGCGGTTGAGAAAAGACTAAACCGACTCGCTTTTGCCCGAACAATATTTGAGGATAGCAAAGAAGTACTAGAGAGAGATTTGGAAATTGGTGAGCGGTTTAGACTTGCGGAATTTGAAAGAAGAGATAGAGAATGCGCTAGGGCGGTTATAGATTTTGTACCAGAAAACGCTTCAATTTCTGGACCTGATTATTTAGGAGCATACCTTTCTATGAGAGAAACCTACGCCATATTCCCAGCCCTTTATAATTCAGCTGATTATGTGATTGTGGACGTATTTTCGCTAAAAGTTGTTGAGCTTTTGGATTTGGAACAGGATGTGATAAATAAGGTTGTTGGAAATGTCTTAAAAGATGAAAATTACCGTTTGCACACAGCTTGCGGAAATCTGTTTATTTTTGAAAGGGTTGGCCTGCATGATAAATCTGACGCCTTGCCGATTCAGGAATCGTTTGTTTTTGACGAGAAAGTTAACTTGGAGATTTTTGAGGGATTGTATGTTGTTGATTACTCAATTCCATCTGAAATTGTCCGCGGCCAAACTTATAACACACAATTTACATTTATCAGAAAGGTGGATAAGCCTTTGGATGATTATGTAGTTTTTACTACTTTCGTAAACGCTGAAACCGGTGAAGTTTATCAACTACCCAACCTACCGTCCTTTGCCCTATCAGAACCTAAAACGTGGTCTACCGGCAGATACTTTGCAGAAATAAACGAGGTTAGGTTTCCGGAATTTGTAGAGCCAGGGACATACAAGGCATTTGTGGGTATTTCTAATGATATTCGCACGCGCAGTATCTACTTAGGAAATGTGGAAGTTAAATGAAAAGTTTGTTGAAATGGCAGGCAATAAGCTTTATTTCGCGTGGTTTAGCCATGGCGGTAGGAATTGTTCAAAGCATAGTTATTGTAAGGATTTTGAGTGTGGGTGAGTATGGGTTGATAACCTTGGCAACTTCAATTGGGGGAGCTTTTGGTATTTATCAACACTTAGGCTTAGCCTCCGGCAGTACTAGGGAAATTTCTTCAGCAAAAAACAATAAAGAGATATTTGAGATTTTTTTAACCTCGGTTGTCATTAGATACTTCGTAACAATTCCCCTGGCCGTAATATTGTTTTTTATTTCCAGGTATATCTCCGTAATACAATATGGAAATCCCGCGCTAATAGTTCCCCTTAAACTTTTTGCTTTTGTATTGTTAATCCAAGGCGTACAAAGTATTTTTAATTCTGTTATTTCAGGAACTCAAAGGTTCAAACAACTTTTTACTTACCAAGTAATTATTGCGATTGCCGGTTTGTTTATTTATATACCTTTAATTTATTTGTACAGAGTTGACGGATTTTTTTACTCTTTAATACTTTTTAACATTCTTGCCTCGCTTTCCCTGGGAGTAATGGCTTTGGGCCCGCTCAAGGGCAGCTTCGCTTGGCCGCAAAAGGCTGATTTTAGGCGACTGCTAAGGGATATTCTGTCTATCAGCCTTGCAATTTATGTTGTGAAAATAATTGTTACATACTGGCAGAAGTCAGGCCCGCTTTTGTTGGGTGTTAGTTATTCACCGGAGGAAATAGGTCTGTTTGGGTTTGCTTTGCTTTACGCTACAAAATTAATGGCTGTTTCAGATTCAGTAACCGATATAAATCTTCCGGTTCTGTCGAAAAAATTTGTTGAAAACATTGAGGAGTTTAAAAGTTTATTCATTGGAAACTTTGATAAGGTTTTTGTTTTTATAGTGTTTGCAGCAGTTACCGCGGTTTTCTGGGTTCGAGATGTTTTCCATCTTCTTATTGGAAGCGAAAAGTATGACGGATCGTTTCCATTTGTACTGCCCTTAGTTTTTGCCTTTATATTTTACTCGGTGGTAAATATTGTTATGTCCAGCATTCTAGTTCCAGCGAAAATGGTAAAGGAAATGATTGTGGGATTTTTGTTTATGCTTGTTTTAACTGTTGGATTTTACTTCGCTTTTAATAGTGTATGGGGAGGTTTAGTGACCATGGCGTACGCTATGGTTTTTGGGGTGCTTACAAACCTTGTCGTACTGGCCTTTTTCTCCTGGAGGAAGCTTGGATTTTCTTTTCTGCGATTGAAACATGCCATCCTTATAATTGTTGGGCTAGTAATAAGTTTGCAGGTTTATACGGATTTTAATATGACGAAAATCCTAACCTACCTTTTGGGTAGTGGGATTTACATTGCTTTAGTGTTTTTGCTCAAATTTGTGACAAAGGAAGATGTGCAGGCAGGACTTAGAAAGTTGAAAACTATTTCTCTTGGAGCAGAAAATAATGGATAAGAAAAAATGGCAGATAATTCTTAAGGTTTTAATCAGCGCGGTTTTATTTGGAGTTATCTTTTCACGCATTGATTTCGCTGATGTTTTGAGCAACTTTAAACTAGTTGATATAAGATATCTGCCCCTGCCAATCCTATTCATAATTCTAAACTGGTTGATTGGTGCCTTCAGATGGAAGTCCCTACTTATACATAAAAGTTCGGAAAAAGTTACCGTTAAGTATTTGACCCACCTTTATTTTGTAGGTGCCTTTTTCAATAACTTTATGCCCACAAGCGTTGGGGGTGATGTTTACAAAGTTCTTGCTTTAGGTAAGAAGATTGGGAGTAAGACCGATGCCTTTGCCGCAACCTTTATGGAGAGGTTTACAGGTGTTATGGCGCTTGTTCTAATTTCGTACTTTGGTTTAGCAAGAACCTTAGACTTTTGGATTGAGCAGTTGCCCGAGATCATTTCCGACAACAGTTTGTATCTAACCTTTTTTAAATTTCTTGTGTTTTTTGGATTTTGGATTGGAGTTGCGGTTGCCTTCCTGCTTTTAAAAATCCTTTCCAAGAAAATTGGGATATTAGGGAAAATTTATAACTCCCTACTTGTCTACAAAGACAGGAGGGGTGTTTTGTTGAGCGCTTTCCTGACGTCCTTTGTAATTCAGCTTCTTAGCATTTTTACGCAATATTTTGTTTTTGTTTCCATGGGCATCACTTTTCCTATCACATATTCTTTGTTCGTTTTTCCAGTAATAGCACTCGCCACTTTTTTCATCCCATCGTTAAATGGTTTAGGAGTTCAAGATGCACTTTTTATACAATTTTTTTCAAGTTCGGGTGTTCCGGTGGAACTGGCTCTAAGTGCCTCCATCATTTATCACTTGCTGCGACTTTTCGTAAGCTTGTTCGGCGGAATTCTATATGTATTTAATAAAGAAAATTAACAAAGAGTATTTACTCATCGCGCTGTTTGTGTTGGTTTTTTTGGCTACAAGGGTGCCAGGAACCTATGATGACGTGGTTAATCCAGACGCCGTAAACTGGCACTGGCGATCCGAGCAGTTTATGGTGGGCTTAAAATTCGGGCAGTTGGAAAGGACCTACCAGCACTACCAGCCTGGTACAACGCTAATGTGGATCGTTGGACCAACCGTTGAGCTGGTGAAGCAGCTTAATGGTGACATTAAATACAATCAAGGTACATTCTTAGTTTTTGACTATGTAGCTAAAATCGCGCTTATTTTTGTTCAGCTCATCCTCTCACTTTTGGGGATATTTCTTTTGACAAAAATTGTTGGGTTTAATAAAGCGTGGCTAACGTCTTTTATTTTTTCGATGGAGCCTTTCTTTCTTGCAAATTCACGGGTACTTCATTTGGATATTTTGCTAACGTTACTTCTTTTTATTGGTTTGCTCCTTACTTACCTACACCTTAAGAAGTTCAATTGGTATATGGGAATTTTAGACGGAATATTTTTGGCGCTGGCCTTTCTTACGAAAAGCGTTGCAGTAGGGGGACTCCTTTTTGCGGTTGGTGTTGGTGGGCTTTATGTATTTCTGCAAAAAGGTTGGAAAGAGGCAGTAAAATTTAAACTCTCTATTTTTATTCCGGCTGTTCTCGCGTTTGTAATTTTCTTGCCAGCTCTTTGGGTTGATACAAAAGATGTTTTACTGGGAATTTATGACGGTATAGAGCGGGTTGGGATTAGAAGCGGGCACAATCAAATTATCTTTGGTGAAGACACCCGCGATGGGGGAGTGAGCTTTTACCCATTGGTATTTTTGCTTAAAACCTCGCCTTTTTTGCTTCTTATGCTTGTTTTAAGCCTACTTAGAGTCAAAAAACCGGATTTCAAAGCCCCATCCCTAAGTGCCTTCTTGACAATATTTTTCGTGGGGTATTTGGTAGTGATGACAATTTCTAGTAAAAAAATTGACCGATACCTACTGCCCATGTATCCATATTTTGCGCTTTTAGCAGTGATAGGTTTTTATCAGCTTAAGGAATACTTACAGACGAAATTTGGGGCATTAGCGGTCAAAGCTTTAGTTGGTGTTCAATCGATATTTTTTGCCGCCTTCGTTTTGCATCCATTTTTCAGTCTGTATCCATACCACTTTACTTATACCAACCCTCTTTTTGGTTCACCTCAATATGTTCATGAGAATATTTTGGCGCAGAAACCTTTTGGTGTGGGAATAGTGGCACTAAGAGATCAAATTCTAGAAAAATATGGTTACTATCCGACACTAGGATTTATAGATGTAAAACCAATGGAAGCAATTTATAAAGCTTCGAGAGTTTTTGATATTAGAGTTGATGGAACCAGAAATTACGACTTGTTGGTACTCGGGGTTAACGAAGAAATTCCTCAGAAAGTTTTGGACTCAAACTATAATTTTATTCTCGACCATACTATGTGGATAAATGGTTTAGAATATTGGAAGGTTTATGTTAAGGAAGCTAAAGTTCGATAAAATATTGCTAATAATACTTTTGGTCGGTTTTGGCCTCCGAGTTGCCGGTGTAGAGCACGGGTTCCCGTTTATTTTCCACCCCGATGAGCCCGCAGTGGTGCGCTCGGCGATTGGGCTTAGGTTTGACCCAAACCCAGCCCACTTCGACTGGCCCCACCTACATCTGTACCTAAACTACTTCCTTCATTTTCTGTACATAAAATTTAGAATCCGCTTGCAGGTTTTTGGTTTGCAGGAATCTTTAAGTGCATACTTCCCGCTAATGTGGAGAGACCCGTTAATCTTTTATTTTCTCTCCAGACTACTCAATGTGTTTATGGGGACTTTAACGGCAATTCCAGTTTATCTGGCTGGCAAAAAGCTGTTTAACCGAAGTGTGGGGCTGGCTGCAGCTTTTGCTCTAATGATTACACCGTTCCATGTTCAAACTTCACCCTTCGCACTTATAGATATCCCGACTGCTTTTTGGGTTGCGTGGGCCTTTTACTTTTCAATAAAGATATTTCAGGAAAAAGATTTAAAAAACTATTTATGGGCGGGATTGTTTATTGGTTTTGCAGCCTCAACAAAATATAACGGAGGCTTAATGGCCGCTATGATTCCTGCCGCCCACTTCTTGCGAACCTGGAAATCTCCAAATGAAAAACTTTTAGATTGGCACGGAGTCAAAGCTCTGGTACTTTCAGGCTTGGTAGCAGGGTTAGGTTTCATTTTAGGAACTCCTTACTCAGTTCTTGATTTCGATACTTTTATCCGTACTGACGGGCCAAAAGGTGCCTTATGGCAGTTTACAAATGTTGGAAAAGTAGGGTTTGGGCAGCAAATTGTGCAGTTTTTTCAGGCTCTAACTTCTGAGTTTGCCCGTGATTTTGGATATATTTTCATACTTTTGTACATGCTAACGATTTTTTATGCGATTTTTGTCAAAAGAACAAAAGAAATTTGGTTAATTTTAATTCCATCGTTGTTTTTGTTTTTTTATATTTCAGGTTTTGATAAAACACGTGCACACTATTACACCTCGGCGTATCCATTTGTGGCTCTTGCTTGCGGTTTTGTAATAGTACATCTTATGGAAATGATAAAAAGTAAATGGCGGTATTTAATCCCAATTTTACTTTTCTTGGTTCCACTTTGGATTTCGATACAAACCGTTTTGCTTTTGGTAAGAAAGGATACTAGAGAAATTACGTACGAATGGATGCTTGAGAATGTAAATCCAAACGATAGGATTGTTTATAACACTAGTAGTTTTCTGCCGGTCATGGAAAAGTTTTCACGAAACGAGGTAGAGAAGGGTGTAGTTGGTGCAGATTTATCTTTTGGCAAAGGTTATGTTGTATTAGGTTTGGATACAGGAGAGATAGGTAAGGAGTTGGCTGCAACAGAAGGCTTAGACCAGGTTTTTGAGGTTAGCACGCAGGGTAGAAGGGGCCCGTACGTTTTTATCTATGTTTTTGAACAAAATCAGGAAAATTAAATACGAAATATACGTTTTTGTACTGTTTGTACTGACGCGGTTGCCAAGCCTGGGCTACGACATGTTCACAACTGACGAGTGGAAGTGGAAGCAGAGAATTTACGATTTTGGAACGGGCGTTTTCACATTAGATTTTGCAAAGACTATTCAAATGTATCACCCAGGAGTAACTTTAATGTGGCTTGGGGCAATTGCTGTGAAGTTTCATAACCTTGCGTACCGAGTTTTTACGGGAACGAACCCGCAAGATAATGATATAAACGCTTTGTTTCAGCTCCACTTTACCCAAAAGCTATTTATCGTTTTAGCTCTTGGGATTTTAATCTCTTTTATTTTCTACATTTTACGAAAAGTCCTTAATATAAAGTACGCCTCAATTGCCGTCGCACTTTTTGCGCTTGAGCCTTTGTACGTTGCTTTAACCCGGGTTGTCCACCTTGAGGGTTTGCAGGCGACTTTCATGCTTGCCTCGTTTTTAACTCTCTACATGTATGTTTCCACAGAAGAGCGAAAAAAATGGCTATTTATATCTTCTGCTCTTGGGGCATTGGCGATGCTTACTAAAACCTCGGCGCTTTTTATTGTGCCTTTTGCCGCTTTGTTGCTGTTTGGATACCGCCTGTGGGAAACAGGGAGCTTTGCGAAGGCTTTAAAATGGGCATTTTCTAGGTACTTACTATGGCTCGCAACTTTTATTGTTGCCTTTGTGGCCTTTTGGCCTGCCATGTGGACAAACGCGCCTCAAGCCCTCACCGTGCTTCAAAAAGGGATAGTAGATGTTGGAATTGAGGGCGATCATATTCAGCTTTTCTTTGGAAAATGGGTGGAGGATCCGGGGCCGGTGTTTTATTGGGCAGTTTTGGTTTTAAGATCGTCTTTGTATTTAATTATTGGCCTTTTAGGTTCGTTAGTGGTTTTTCCAAAACTTGATAAAAGGCAGAAAAAGTTTGCGACCTTTACGCTTTTATACGCATTATTTTATATTATTGAACTTTCAATTCCATCAAAAAAACTTGATAGATATATTTTACCTTCCTTAATTGCATTAAGTTTAGTTGCGTCACTGTTTTTTGAACGAATGTTACATCTACTTGTGGGAAGGTTTTCAAAAGTTTCTAACGCCTTCGCGCTGTTTGGAATAGTATTATTAATACCTGCCTTTACAACTTTGGCAGTTCTCCATCCGGATTATTTTTCGTATTACAGTCCGTTAACTGGTGGACTGAAAAACGGAATCTGGATGCTTGAACCAAAATGGGTAATTGGCCATTTCGAATTAATAAAATATCTGGAAGCTAAAAAGTACGAACTTAGTTTGCAGGATTTTGGGCCGGGCGAAGATATATATGATACGGCCGATGTGTTGCAAAACCGCCTGGTTGTGGCTTTTCCGGAGAAGTATTACACACAACTGCACCCCTTTGTAAGGCGAATGGGTGCCTGGGCCACAATTTCCAGCATTGATTTCGATTCAAGAAAAGCCCAGTTTTTTATTTACCCTGTATGGTTTGACGAATCCGAACCTGAAGACCCGTTTAGGTTTATTGGACAGGTAAAACTTCGAGGTGTTCCAATTTATAATGTGTACGAAAACACTGCCCGGGATATAAGTAAGTAATATGATTACCCGTGCAAGAAACTTAATCAAAAATCCCGCGTTTTCCAGAGTCGTTATAGTTACGGCCGGTTCTTTTATTGGAAGCGTTTTTGCTTATCTTCTGCAAATCTTTCTTGGGCGATGGCTTTCGGTTTCAGATTTTGGAACTTTTACAGCGCTTCTATCCGTTTATGTTATTTTAGGAGTGCTGGCAACCTCATTCACAACTTCATTAATTAAACTTGTTTCTAATCTTTCTACACAAAATAAATACGGAACACTTACCCGTATTTTTCTGGAACTTTCAACCGTAGTTTTGGGTGTTGGGTCTCTTTTGTTTACACTGATATTTCTTTTCCGTCAGCAACTCGCGAGTTTTTTAAGTATTTCCGACCCCAACCTACTTATTTACTTTGGGGCTTTTCTCGGACTTTCTTTTTTGGTAATACTTCCCATCGCTTATTTGCAGGGTTTATTAAAGTTTAAAGCCTATGCTGCCTTTTCGGTATCGACCCAGTTTCTAAGGCTTATCATCCCAGTTTTAATTGTCATGGCGGGGTTTAAGCTGGCAGGGGCCTTTGTGGGAATGGGTTTGTCTTTTGCTGGGTCCTATTTAATTGGAACATGGATGTTGAGTAAGCACTTTTTAAAGTCGGATGATGTAAGTTTAAAACATTACTATAAAAATGTACTTGCCTTTGCTGGTTCCGTTCTTTTTGTACAGATTGGATTAACTCTTTTGAATAATATTGATATTGTGCTAGTGAAACATTTCTTTGACGAAACATCGGCTGGGTTATACGCGGGCTTAGTTACAACCGGGAAAGTTTTGTTGTTTGGGGCGAGCACAGTAGGAGTTGTTATGTTTCCTACGATCTCTTCAGCTTATGGTAATGGCGAAGATGTTTTAGAAAAATTTAGGCCCCTGTTAATCTTACAAATTATGGTGGTAATTGTGGGCGTTGTCGTTTTTACTTTAATGCCAAATTTTATTACACGGGTAATGTTTGGTGCCTCCTACCTTGCTTCTGCAGAACTTTTACCAAGGTTTTCGATTTTTGTTGGCATGTATGTGTTAATAAACTTTATGATACTGTTCTTTTTGGCTGTAGAAAAAACCAAGGTTGTCCTTTTACTTCTCCCTGCAATTACATTGCAAGTCATTTTAATTTCCCTTCATCATGAAAGTTTGGTAAGTGTAGTGAATGTGAATTTGGCAATTTCGTTTGCCCTTCTTTTAGGTGTTGGGATCTATTTTATAAAAAGTATTAAATCTTAGGCTTTTTTGCAACCGCTACAATCGTTGTCCCTATAGGAAAATTTATCTTTTGAATGATCTTTGCCTCTAATTTCAAAACGTTTGTTGCAAAGTCATTGAGGATTTTTGGTAGCATTACATACGAAGTTTTTGGGTAGGCGCTTCTACCAAACACGGTATTCCAGGTTCTAAAAAACAAGATGGGAAAAAATGCCGTAAAAACAAAGTACGATTTTTTTATTGGCTCAAACCCCGCGTCTCTAAGTTTCTGTAAAAGTTCAAGAGAGTGATACCTTCTTTTGTGATGAAGCGCCTCATCATGCTCACTCCATAAGAATTTGTGTGCGGGAACGGTAAGAAAGAGAAGTCCCTCCTCTTTTAACATCTCGTTTATCCTTTTCATTGCCCCTACGTCATCTTGTATGTGCTCCATGGTATCAAGGGCAAAAACAGCGTCATACGTATTTTTGTGTTCCGAAAGGTCAAGCTCATTTATATCTCCCAGAATTATATTTTCTAATCCTTTACTTCTACAAAACTCAACGGCCCTTTCTGAAACGTCGATCCCAGTAACTTTTCCGAAATTAGATAGAAACTTAACGGTCTCGCCAGTTCCAGACCCAACCTCAAGTAGCTGGGCGTCACCTCTCTTTTTTTGGAAGTGGGAATTAATTAATTTTTCCAGCAAATAAAGGCGGCCTCTATGCCACCAGTAGCTCTTCTCGAATTTTTCCATGTTTTCATACTCTTTATAGTTCATTTCTCTTTCGTAGCTTCCTGAGAAAGTATATCATTATAGTATGAAGAAATTATGGCTTTTGCTTATAACACTGGCTCTTTTTATGCTTGTGTTTACGCTTTCAAACAAAATAGATTTTTATCAAAATGATGATTGGGTTTACTATGAAATGGTTTCAAGGTTTATGAAGGGGGATTTTACTCTGCACCCCTACACTGGCCCCACGTTTTACACCCAAGGTTTGATTGCTGCAGGCTTTGCAAGAATATTCTCTCTAGAAAAACTGCCCATTTTAACTTTGCTTTTTTCTGTCGCTAACTTTTACCTGTTGTCAGCGTTTATTTTGTATAGAATGAAAAAGCAATTCTCGACCTCCGTGTTAGTGGGGCTCATTTATTTTTTCAATCCTTTAAATATGTATTTAACCTTTGGATTTATGACAGAGGTATATTTTATGTTTTTCTTTTTACTAAGCCTTTGGTGCATCTTATTGTTTGATGAAACTAAAAATTATAAATACCTGGCTCTTATGGCCCTTGTTGTCTTTGCCGGTTTGAATGTAAGGCAGGTCTCTCTTTTTATTCCGTTAGGCCTTGGATTATTTTACTCGTACAAACAAAATTGGAAGCCAGCTGCAGTAAGTCTTATTACGTTTGGTGCTCTCTACTTTTATTACGAAAAAATATTTCCCCTAACCCCAAGGATTATTGAGGTTCCGCTGCAGTGGAAAAACCTTTTGGATAAAGATTATGTTGCCGCTGTGTTTATAGGCACTTTTATTGTACTTACGGCCTTTTTGCTACCCGTATTTTTAAGTTCTGTTAACATAAAAGAGATATTAAGTAAAAAAAAGCATGTGTTGTTATTTTTAGCTCTTGCGGTAGGGCTATACTTTTTAATGATTAGTAATTTTAACCCGCATGAAGTTTCTTGGGGCGAGTTCCCATATTTTGAGAATACTTTTGAGCGCACGGGGTTTTATCCAAGAGGTATAAGTGGGACCAAGTATTACTTTAAGGGAAATTATGATTTGTATCGCTACTGGGACTTAGTTTCCAAAATTCTTTTTCCTATATTTGTGTCTTACGTCATTGTCTTTAAAAGAAAGGCCATAAATCTCTACTTAGTTTTGGCTGTAGTTTATACGGGTATGCTTATTGCTACAAAAGCTTTCTATGATCGATACCTTCATATTCTAATTCCAACCATTTTGTTATTTTTGCTAAAAGATTATTTTCAAGAAAGTAAGTACTCTAAAGTAATTCTTTCGGGATTTGTTTTATTTCTTATGTTTTTCTCATACCAACTATCAAACGATTTTGTTTTAGTAAATAAATATGTTTGGAATAGGTCGGAGGAAATCTCAAAAACAGAAGGAATAGAGGAGAAGTATATTAAAGGCACAAACGCGTGGAAACTAAACTATAGGAATGTCCCCCGCGATTATTTATATAACTTTTCTTACGATAGCCAGAAAGTTAACGAGGAGTATGCGTGTTGCGACACACTGATAGAGGAAAAGACCATAAATTTCCCAGGCAGCATCTTTGTAGACCCCAAAATATACCTTTATAGGTTAGGTGAGTATTGATTTTAAGTAACTGCCAACTTTGAAACTCCTGCCCCGCTCATAGTTGGAATATGTTGTACTATATCCATAATGTTAGTATCGGTAATAATTCCCGCCTATAAGCAGGAAAAGACCATAAAAAAGAATATTGAAGAAGTTCACAAAGCTTTATCCAAAACCAAGTGGGATTTTGAGATCATAGTTGTAGTTGACGGGCTTTTAGACAAAACTTTTGAAGAAGCTTCCAAAGTAAAAAAGGATAATGTTGAAGTTGTAGGTTACGAACAAAATCAAGGTAAGGGGTTTGCTGTTAAGTATGGGATGACTCAAGCCAGTGGTGATTATGTTGCGTTTATTGACGCAGGTGTGGATATAAATCTAGAAAGTATTGCAACTCTTCTAGAGCACGTGCTTTTGCACAAGGCCGATGTGGTTGTGGCAAGTAAGCGCCATCCGGCTTCGAAAGTAAATTACCCATTTATGCGAAAACTTTACAGTTGGGGGTATTACACCCTTGCGCGGCTTTTATTTAATCTTAAACTCACAGACACACAGGCAGGTCTTAAGGTATTTAAGCGCGAAGTTTTGGATGCGGTTTTGCCAAGACTTTTAATAAAAGAGTTTGCTTTTGATATAGAAATGTTGGCTGTAGCCCACAGGCTTGGCTTTAGAAGAATATACGAAGCGCCAATTGAGCTGAGCCTAAACTTTGACCACACAACCTTTTCCAAATTTTTGTTCCTGGACTCTTTCATACAACGAATGATGAACGACACCTTAGCTGTTTTTTATCGTCTGAAGATTTTGAAATATTACGACGATGGCAATGAGCATAAATGGATACAGCATGAAATCGCTCAGTTTTTGGCATCTCAAATTAGACTTGAAAAAATTGAACAGCCCGAATTTAGTGTAATTGTAACGGCAAGACGTTTAAATAAAGATTTAAGAGAATGTCTTGCCCATTTGTCTAAACTCGACTATCCGTATTTTGAAGTAATAGTTTTGGTAGATGAGATTAATGAAGTGGAAGAGAAAAAACTAAACTTGGGCGATAAATTTAGGTTTATAGCTGTTGGTAACAAAGGTCCCGGCGAAAAAAGAAACATTGGAGCGGGTGTGGCAACTGGAAATATTCTCGCCTTTCTGGATGACGACGCATTTCCAAAAAAAGATTGGCTAAAATTGGCCGCCGAAGTTTTTAAGAATTCAAACACTTACGCTTTAGGAGCGCCTGCGGTAACACCTCCGAAAGCCAGTTTTCTTGAAAGAATTGCCGGAAAGCTTCTTGAGTCAAGCCTTGTGAGTGGAAATACAATTTTTAGGCATAAACCAACAAAGCATCAGTTTATAAGTGATTACCCGACCGTAAACTTATTTGTAAGAAGAGATGCCTTCTTAAGTGTTGGTGGTTTTACTACAGAGTTTTGGCCAGGCGAAGACACTAAACTTTGTTTAGATTTGGTGGAAAAATTTAGGCGTCCTTTTCCTTATGACCCAAAACCAATTGTTTACCATCACAGAAGAAAAATATTCTTGCCCTACTTAAAACAAATTTCGCGGTACGGGCAGCACAGGGGACAGTTTGCAAGACTTTTTCCCGAAACTTCAAGATTGCTATTTTACTTTATGCCCACACTTTTCGTTTTAGGGTTAGTATTAGGCCCAATTGTTTCGAGTTTCTTTCCGGTGCTGTGGTATTTATACTTTACGGTTGTGGGAATTTATCTTTTCCTTATCTTGCGAAGAGCCGCAGGTGTCGCAATTGAAGACTTAAATCCAATTTCCGGGCTTTTAGTTTTTGTAGGAATAATCCTAACCCATATCGTGTACGGAATAAATTTTATTATTGGTCTACTTAAGCGCCCTAAGTTACAATTAAGGTCGGTAGACATAAATACTGGAAATTATTTAGGCGGTTAACTAGAAAACATATGGACAAAAACGGTCAAAATCAGTTCGCAATAAACCCTAACTCTAAACTTAAAATAAAAGTTATAAATTCACTTTGTATAAGCGCGGCTACCTGTATTATCAGAGCGCCAGGCACCTTTGATTTAGATGATGACGGCATTGCGTATGTTAAGGAAGGCACGTGGGATGAGGCGGTAGATATTATTGAGGCGGCCAAATCCTGTCCAACTACGGCAATTATTGTTGAAGACTTGCAAGGTAATCAAATTTGGCCGGAGAAGCAACCGGAGAAATAGATGCATAAATCCGGATTTTTACTAAATGTTGAAGATTCTGTTTTAGAGGGGGCCTCTCAATTAAATTTAAATTCAGTCCTAGTAAGTTCCGAAAATATTTCGCCGCAAACAACCTCGCAAATAAAAGAAAAACTTGGACAAGTTGAAATTTACGCAAGTGTCATTGTTTTTGCCGGGAAAGACCTACTTGAAAAGTACCCTGACGCAAAAGCGGTTGATTCTAACGATAAAGATACAATCAGCGATCCGCTAATCGGTATATGCCCAACCCACCCGGGAGTAAGAAAGAACCGCTTGGAAGAAATAAAAAGAGTTTTGGAGAACGATGTTCAAGGAGTTTGGCTAAACCATATGAGATACCCGACATCTTGGGAAAGTGCTAACCCGGATATTTTAGACACGTGTTACTGCGAAAGGTGTCTTAAGATGTTTGAAGAATATATTGGCGAACCAATTGCGGGAGTTGGAGGCGAGGGCACAGCATTACAAAACATCGCGCTTCATATTGACGGTAGTTATTACCACGAATGGTTGGAGTTTAAGGCGGGGCAAGTTGTTTCTTTTGTTGAGGAAGCTAAAGCGTTAATTGCCGCTTCTGGAAAAGAAATAAAACTGGGAATGTTCATCGTGCCGTGGAAAGATAAAGATTATGGAGCGGGAATTCAAAGAGTTGTCGCGCAGGATTTTAGTAAGCTTATACCTTTGATAGATATTTTTAGCCCGGGGCTTTTTCACAAAATGTTAGGTAAAGATGTAAGTTGGATAGGGGAGATGGTTGAGTATTACTGGCAGCTGGGAAAGGCGTTTTTGCCTTTAATCCAATCAGTAAATGAAGGTGGGGAAATTAGCACAGAAGAATTTAAACAATCCTTGGAAAATGCCATAAAAAGTCCGTCCATGGGGGTTTGCGTGTATCATCTCGAGGATTTAATTAAGCAATCACAGAAATATGAAGTCTTCAGACAGTTTTCGTGATAGAATTTTCCAGTGGAAGTGGAAGCTTTTGAAAAGGCACCAAAAAGTATAGGTAGAAACAAAGCTTTTGTTGTTGGCATCATCGTTATTATCTTTTTGTTAGGAGCTGTTGCCTACGGTGCTTACTTGTATTACTCATATTATTCACTCAGCAACACAACTTTAACAGAAGACACCATAAGCAATATCTGTTCCGTGATATTTCCATACAGAAATAAAACTAAGCTTAATGTTTCGAGAACATTAGTTGTTAAATCTGATGCGCAAAGGGAAAAGTTTAAATTACTTTTCGGGCGGAAAACTTTTGACAGCTTGATCAACAAACTTGGAGGAGAGGTTGCTTCTTATTCTTTGTCCAAAAATGAAAATAAAATAGCTTTTATCTATGTAGAAACGGCCGAGGGTGACGAGGAGCAAAAAACAGATACCGCTTTCGTGTACGACTTCACAACTGGAACTTTAACATCCGTGCATACAATGAAGGAAATAAGCAGCGGTGATGTGGGCTACACTCTAAGTCTGGTTGATGTTGGATTTTCCCCAGACGGGAATCTATTGGCAATCACCACTAGCACAGGTTTAAATATCTACGACTTAAAGACGGGCACCATTAAAGAAATTTTCGATACAGGGATGAAAGAGGAGGGGATAGGGGGCGTTTGGGCATACCACAGTCCGGAATTTTCAGGCGACGGCAGTAAAATTTTGCTATCGAAAGGGTTTTGGGAGGGGATAGGGTATATGATTTATGATCTTAAAGAAAATAAAGTAATTGAACTACCTTATGGTGGTTACGTTTTAGGATCTTATGTTGAGGGCTGGTATAAAGATAGCCTAATTGTTCAAAGAGCTATTGAAGAAGGTACCTCCGAATTTTTTATTGTAAGCCCCGATAACTTGGAGAGCGAAAGGGAGTTAGTTAGTGTAGAAACTGACGACTTTTCCGTACGTGCAGAAATTTTCAATGGCGATATCTACTTTGTAACTAGCAGAAGTGTAGCCAGCGGATTTTATTCCTGTAACAATATTGGACGTGTAGTCGAAGTTACCGCAAGGTACGAAAACCTTAGCAGGTTTAATATCGAAACTGGGAAGCTTGAAGAATTGCTGTTACTTGATGCTACGAGATATTCGGGGGTTAGAGACCCGTCTTACAGAATATATTCTTTCGCAAACCATGTTATAGGAGAGGACGAAGTAATTGTACTAGGAGTACTGATAGGAGATGGAGACAACCCGTTAAACTTAGCTATCCTTGGCACTGACCCGTTAATTTTGGGCGAGCTTGGATACTAACCACATACCCAATTTGACGCATTCTCATATATACGGTAGTCTATATTTGCTTAAGAAAAAGCGTAGCCATGCCCAAAAAAGCACAAACAGAAACTAAAACAAAGAAATTTAAAATTGCCGTAGGGTATCCCCCAATGCAGACAAATAAGGGGGTTCCTCTTTTATCTCAAAACAGACAGTTTCAATTTTTTAACGCCAAAACTTACATTTACCCAATGGTTCCGGCTTATGCCGCATCTCAAGCTCAGGCTAAAGGTTACGATGTTGTTTGGCTTGATGGGATCGCGGAAGAGTGGACTTACGATGAGTGGATCGAGCAGCTAAGAAAAGAAAAGCCCGACATGTTAATGGTGGAAACAAAGTCCCCGGTTGTTAAGTACCACTGGAAGGTAATTAAAGATCTTAAGGAAAAATTTCCTGAAATGCTTTTGGTTTGGGTTGGAGACCAAATAACTTTTGCGCCAAAAGAAAGCATGATGAATTCTCCTCTTGATTACGCAATGACCGGAGGAGATTACGATTTTATGCTTACCGAACTTGCCGATTCAATTACCAAAGGTGAGCAACTGGTGGGTGGAATTTGGGGAAGAGCGGGAGATAAAAGAGTTAAGCTTGGAGATTTTATAAAATATGAAGATAACATTTTAACCGGCGAAAAAGACGCTTTTTGGGTTTCCGGCCCACTAGTGCAAAAACACAATTTGGACGAACTTCCATTTGTAGACAGAGACTTAACCAAATGGAAACTTTACGCTTACGCCAACGGAAACTACAAATATACCCCGGCCACTTACATGTATTCAGGAAAAGATTGCTGGTGGAACAGATGCACATTTTGTGTTTGGGATCACACTATAAACCCAATTGGAACTTACAGAAGATTTTCACCCGAAAGACTTTTTGCTGAAGTAAAACACGTTGTAGATAACTACGGAGTAAAAGAAATTTTCGACGACGCTGGAACTTTGTTTATTGGCCCCCCTTTGAAAAAATTCTGCCAGCTTTTAATTGACTCAGGGTACAACAAAAAAGTGGTGATGGGTTGTAACATGAGGCTTAATGCTTTAACCCAGGAATATTACGATCTTATGGGTAAAGCCAACTTTAGATTTATTTTGTATGGAATGGAGTCCGGAAACCAGGAAACACTGGATAAACTTGATAAAGGCATTAAGGTCCACCAGATAGAAGAGGGGGTAAAAATGGCCAAAAAGGCGGGTCTAGAGCCTCATTTAACCATTATGCTTGGATATCCTTGGGAAACAGAAGAAATGGCTAAAAACACCATCGCAATCGCCAAAAGGCTCTTTAAAAAAGGCTATGTAGATACCATGCAGGCAACAATTGTTATTCCTTACCCCGGAACGCCTCTGTACAAGGAATGTCTAGAAAATGATTGGCTTATGGTTGCAGATGACGATTACAACGCTTTTGATATGAGGGGGCCGGTTATGAAAATTCCATTTGAACGCGAGAAGTTAATGGAGCTGACCCAGGAACTATACTCTTCATTCTTTACGCCTCAATACATGCTCAGAAAACTTCTAAGTGTTAGAAACTACGACGACGCAAAGTTTTTGGTTTATTCGGCTTGGAAGATCGTTGGGCATTTGTTAGATTTCGACGTTTCACAAACAAAAGTTAACTACATGTCCCCAAAGTTTTGGGTGAGTGCTGTGAAAAGTTTGTTCACCCACATTTTGCCAAAGAAGGAAGACGAAATTGCTGCTCAAAATATTAAGGAAAGTGCCGAAGCGGAAGTTAAAGCTAAGGCTGAGATTAAATTGTAAGTGCTTCAGGTAGGTTTCCTTGCCAGTACGGCAATAAACTGACTGTGATTTTTGTCTAACTTTCCAAGTATCTTCCCCATCAAGCCCGGAAATGGTAAGTATCCAAACCCCTCTCCCGAAATAATCTCAAGGCCGTGTGCTTTAAATAAAGCAAGAAGAGCTTTGTAGGTCATAACCTTTTTGTGGTCTTCAATTTCATCAAGCGGGGTGTCATAAATGTTTTTTTCTCCGTGTTTCAAGCCCAAGGGCCTGTACCCTACTTGATACTTACTACTTAAGTTAGGACCGGTGAAAGGCTGCATGCCAAGCATAAGTGCGAATATATTATGTGGGCTGGCTAGGTTTTCTGTGCAGATAACTGTGTAGCCACCAGGTTTGAGTACCCTTTTTATTTCCGAAACAAAGTTATCTAAGTTTACTAGGTGCTCAATAACTTGATCGGAGATAATAAGGTCGAAATTACTACTTTCAAAAGGAAACTTTTCGTTAAGATCGCTATTTTTTACCTGCATGCCTTTCTGCTCGGCTAAGGCGGCTCGAGGACCCTTTATTTCAATGCCATAAACCTCTTTTGGATGGCACACGGCACCTATTTGCATAGTAAAACTTCCGTCATCACAGCCTAAATCTAAGAATCTATTCACCGAGCCTTTAAGCATTACTGCAACGTCAAAGATGTATTTCTGCCGAAGCCGCTTGTTGTAAGCCCACAGATATTTAAAGTATTTTTTAAACATAGCAATACACGCCTATACTAGAAAGAAGACTAGCACCAAATTTAGTAGTAATATAGCCTGCAGTTGCGATTGGTTTTGGTATTAATGAAACAATTCGAGAAATATTCAAAATATCATGTGAATTTTTACACGGGAGAAGTTCGCCCGCTCCTAGATAAATATATTAAATCTGTACCGTGGCAGAGTTTTTTGGATGTAGGCTGTGGAGATGGTGCGTTGCTTTATGCCATGAAAACAAACGGTTACATGAAAGATAAAGACGTGCATGCTGTTGATTTATCAAAGGAGAGAATACAAAGAGCGAAAAGGGTAGACGACAAGTTTAAGTGTTTTGTGGATGATGCCGAAAGTTTAAAGACTGTCAGCTCGGAAAGTATCGACCTTCTGGTTTCTGTAAACGTAGCAGAACATGTTGATGATGTGAAAATGATTAAGGCCATACATCGTGTTTTGAAAAACGGCGGTGTTGCCTACCTCTCCACCACATTTAAGAAGTGGTACGGTTGGTATTTTTACAGAAGCAAGGGGAAATGGGTATTGGACCCAACGCATCTTAGAGAGTACACCGATGATAATCAGTTGTTAGGTCTCTTGGTTAAAAATGGATTTACAGTTTTAGAAACGACTAAAAGTGTTTCTTCCTATCCCATTATAGAAATTTTTTCTCGCGTGCTTAGGTTAAGTGGACAAGCTTCCAAAAATCCTCTATTTAGGTTGGCACGTAAGGTAAGAGTTCCTATTGTAGGTTACTACAAATGGGAGATAGTGTGTCAGAAGAAGGCAGGCTAGCTATTGCCCCCAGACTGTTATAATTTCACGTATATGCATACTGATGATACTTGCGCCCTTGATTACAAAGAAGCTATTACACAAAGAGTGGAAGGTACGACCGGTCTAGAGGTTTTGGATGTCGGGTGCGGAACCGGTTCGATGACCGTTCTACTAAATGTGAGGAAAAACAAGGTTTATGGCACTGACATCGAAAACCGTACCCTAAAGCAATTTAGAGACAGGTTTACATTCTTTTTAAGCTCAGAAGATAAAATAAACACTGTCGATGCCAAGTTTGATCTCATCACCTCCTTCGATGTTATTGAGCATGTGGACGATGATTCCTTATTTGTTCAAGAAGTATATAGAGCGCTAAAGCCTGGAGGTAAGACTTTTCATCTAACTCCCAATAGGAATAGACTCACAAACTTTGTCAGAAGATTAATTGGAAAGAAGGTAGAGTACCCCCTCGATTTAGGTACCGACCCAAAATTAGGACCAGTCATTCATGTAAGGGAGTACGATAGAAAAATGCTTTCTGACCTTTTTAGTAAAACTGGCTTCAATGATGTAACTGTACGGCCCTTTTGGTTCGGAGTCCGCCATCCTTTTATAGAGCGTGTTAGATTAAGGGAGAAAATTCCCTTTCCACTTAGTGAGCTAGCTCAATATTGGATAGTTACGGCGCGGAAGGATTAGAGGTGAACCATTTTCAAATCCCCGACCACTTTATTACCCTCAAGGGTTATAAATGATATATTCTATAATTGACTAGAATTTCTTAGACAAAACCTATGGCAAAAATCGTATTAATAACCGGATCAGCAGGTCTAATAGGCTCTGAAGCCTCAAGATATTTCTTGGAGCGGGGTTTTGATGTTGTTGGAATAGACAACGACATGAGAAGATATTTTTTTGGCGATGAAGCAAGTACAGCTTGGAGCCGTGCGTTGCTTGAAGAAAAACACAAAAACTACAAGCATTATGATGTGGATATACGGGACGAAAAAGCAATTGATGAGATTTTTTCTAACCACGTATTCGATTTAATCATCCACACAGCAGCGCAACCATCTCACGATTGGGCTGCCAGAGAACCTCTAACAGACTTTTCCGTAAACGCTACCGGCACGTTAAATATTCTTGAGGCATACAGAAAATATTCTCCGGAAGCGGTTTTTATTTTTACTTCAACAAATAAAGTCTATGGTGACAGACCAAACCTTCTCCCGTTAATAGAACTAGACAAGCGTTATGAGATTGATCCAAGCCATCAGTATAAAGAAGGTATTGATGAGACGATGTCCCTTGATGACTCAAAGCATAGTATTTTTGGTGTGTCTAAAGTAGCGGCTGATGTGATGGTGCAGGAATACGGTAAGTATTTTGGCTTAAGAACAGGTGTATTTAGGGGAGGATGTTTAACAGGTCCGGGCCATTCCGGTGCCGAATTACATGGGTTTTTGGCCTATTTAGCCAAATGTATTGCCGAAGGCAGGCCCTACACCATTTATGGTTATAAGGGTAAGCAGGTGAGAGACAACATTCACTCGTACGATCTAATAACTATGTTTCATGAGTTTTATAAAAATCCTAGGCCGGGCGAGGTTTATAACGTTGGAGGCTCTAGGCACTCAAACGTTTCAATGATGGAGGCTATTGAAAAAATAGAAACTTATTTGGGCAAAAAAGGTAACATTTCATATTCGGATGAAAACAGGTCCGGCGATCATATCTGGTATGTATCGGATGTCTCTAAATTTAAGAAGCACTATCCGGATTGGAAGTACACGTATGGTATAAATGAGATAATCGAAGAAATTTGCGACAGATGGGAGATGGAAACAAAAAGCAAGAAAATGAACAGTATCTTAGGTCAAAAAATTGCTGTGGTAACGCATGAACACTTTAAGGGAAGTGGTCAGGAGCTTCGTGACTTCTTAAATAAAAAGGGTATTGATACGCTTTATTACGTTGCGCATAAATTTTTCTACACAAAAGGTGAGGCTATTTCTTATCTCAACATATTTAAGAGGGGCAAGCTTGTTAAAGAAAAGAAATCTCCGGTACTGCCTAGGAATGAGTTCTTGTTTTACTTCAGGGACGCCTTTTATAACATTTGGTATTTCTTAACATCAAAAGAAAAGTTTGATTTATACATTGGGGTAGACTCGTTTAACGCTATCTTTGGCTTGCTACTCAAGAAGTTGGGTAAGGTTCGCAAAGTTGCTTTCTTTACTATCGACTATGTTATGGAAAATAGATTTAAGGTAGGACTTCTAAACAAAGTTTATGTGTGGATGGACAGAGCAGCCTTTTTCGGTAGTGATTACACGTTGAATGTTTCGGATAGAATGGCCAGACAAAGAATTCAGGAACTTGGTGAAAAGGCCAAAGAAAAGCATCAAATCACTGTGCCTATAGGGGTTGTTAAGCAGGCAGGAGAGGTGAAAATTGAAAGAAAAGATAACATTTTAGTTTACAGCGGGGGACTAACGCCCGAGTTTGGATTGGAATTAATTATTGAATCAATGCCCGCGCTTTTAAAAAAGTTTCCAGACTTGAGGCTAAGAATAATCGGGGATGGGGAGCTTAAAGGGAAGCTGGAGAGTATGGCCGATAAGCTTGGGGTTAGCAAAAACGTTGATTTCATGGGCTTTATTGATACCACCGAGGATAGGGAGAGGTGGCTTAGTTTATTGAAAGAAAGCACTCTTGGTTTAGCTACGTACGAGGATACAAAAACTACCTACAAGAGATTTTCAGATGTCACGAAGCCAAAAGATTATATGTCCTGCGGATTGCCCATAATTACTACTTCGGTGATTCCATTATCGGAAGATATTAAGAAACAAAACTTAGGTAGGGTTGTCGAATACAATGTAGACTCTTTTGTTATGAATGTTAGCGAGTTGCTGGGAGACGGTGAGGAAAGAAAAAAGATTGAGCAAAACGTTTACAACTTCTCGCATAACATGACCTGGGATAATATTTTCAAACGTATGTTTGGTGAGATGGAGATTTCTGCATAGGACTTTTCTTACACTGCAATGTTAGTGGAAAAGAAAATGGGATCACTAGGTGATCCCATTTTTGTAAACCGTACTGATATTATTTTGCAAGCTCTTCTACCAGCAGAATGTCGATATAGTTTGCAAGATTAGTCGGCAGTAAAAACCCCAAGCTTGTGGGCAACCATTGCCTGAATGGTTTCAGACAAGTAGCGTTGGAATGTAAAGAACGGGTGGCCCCACTCTTTAATTCCATCCGAGTTGTACTGGTATTTTTTGCCTTCCGCGGCGACCGAGTCCAGATAGTCGCATTTGGCTGAGACTGGTTGGAAGCCATCGTGCACAGCAATACCGTCGATCAGGAAGAAGAGAAGTTTTCCCCAATCCCGCCCAGGCATGGCTAGTTCGGCAACCACATTATGCATGCTGGTGTGGCCGCTATATTCAGCAATCTGGGCTACTTGTGCACCAAAGAGATCGATCAGACGCTTATAAGAGGCGGTGTGACCTTCATCAGATCCAACCTCGATATCCATCCTCTTATGACCGTCGTGAACCATCCCCGCGAGGGTAACATCCCTAGCATCAATCCCCATCTCTTTAGAGACGACTGCGCAGCCCGAAGCTACGAGGATCATGTGGGCCAGGAGCTGGGAATTCCCATTGTTGTCCTTGTTCCCCCAAACTTCCCAGTTCCCACCCACTTGGTATATGAGGGGATGGGTTCCATGCTGGTACAGCTCCGCCCAAATGCTGGATAAGCTATTCCGCCCGATTGTAGGCAAAACGATCTTTTCCAGCATTTCTTTAAACTGCCGGGCAATAAGACTACTGCCCGGTAACTCCAGAATTTCGCTCACAACCTCTCCTTTTGATTTGTTTAGTTTGCGTGCAAATTAGGCCGAAACTACTATAAGCCATCGAATTCTACAGGCCATTGTCTTTTTAGTCAAACTTCTTTAACTTGTTTAAATTACTGCCAGAACAGGCTAGAATGTAACATGCTTAACAAGATTTAGGTATATCTTCCTAGCCTTCCCTCTGCCTAAAAGATAGAATAATAACGTGATTAATTTACCTAAAGTTTCAATAGTTGTGCCTACACTTAACGCCGCAAGTGTATTGCGGTTTTGTTTAGAGTCAATTGATTCCCAAGACTATCCAAAAGAGAAAGTTGAGATAATTGTTGCCGATGGGGGCTCTATCGACGACACTTTAGCAATTGCAGCAAAATTTGGGGCAAAAATAGTAAAAAACGATCTAAAAACAGCTGAAGCAGGCAAAGCCGTAGGTGTGGGGGCGGCAGGTGGGGAATTAATCGCCCTTGTTGATTCCGATAACATCTTGCCCACCAATACCTGGTTGCAGGAAATGGTTGGGCCACTTATGAAAGAGCCCGCGGCTGTAGGTAGTGAACCCTGGAAATATACTTGGAGAAAGAAAGATGGTTTTATAACAAGATACTGTGCTTTGATTGGAATGAATGACCCGTTTGTTCATTTTTTAGGTAATTATGATCGTGTAAACCTTCTTACGGGAAAGTGGACGGAAGTCGCAAGAGACGAACAAGATAAAGGAAGTTATTTGCTAGTAAAGTTTAACTCCACGAACCTTCCCACAATTGGTGCTAACGGTACCGTTTTTAGAACACAATTTTTGAAGGAAAATCTAAGAGGGAGTTACTTGTTTGATATAGATATTTTGGCTTCTTATATAAAAAAAAGTGGTGCGGCAGTATTTATTAAAGTAAAGAATGGAATCATACACACTTACTGTGAGCGTGATATTGGAAAGTTTGCGAGGAAGCAAAGAAGAAGAGTTAGAGATTACTTATTTCATCGTAATGTTGATAATAGGGAATATGAGTGGCGTTTAGTTGATGTGTCATCCAGAAGTTTTAAGGCAGTTGTAATTTTTGTATTTTACTGCCTGACTTTTTTTCCGCTTGTGATACAAACCATTCGGGGGTACATGAAAAAAAAAGATTCGGCGTGGTTTTTTCATCCTCTGGCTTGTCTTGTTACGTTGTGGGAATACAGCTTGGGGACATTAGTTTCGGTTTTTAATAACGCTGAATTAAGCAGAAAGGAATGGAAACAATAATGGAAAAGATTTTGGTGACCGGAGGTACGGGATTTATTGGTAGCCACCTGACTGAAAGGCTTCTAGAGCAGGAAAGACAGGTCAAAGTATTAGCATTGAAAGAGCCTCTTGAGCCCATAGAGAAAGAAAACGAGCGGTTGTTAGAGGAGTTGGGTGCCGAGATTATTTATGGTGACTTACGAGATGCAGAAAGCCTAAAAGAAGCCATAAAAGGGTGTGATACCGTTTTTCATCTAGCTGGTATCTCCAGACCCATGGCTGTGACGGATGAAAAATACTATGACGTCAATGTTAAAGGAACCGAAAATATACTGGAGGCTGCTAAGGCGGTTGGTGTCAAGAAATTTGTGCATGTAAGCACAGTTTCTGTTTTGGGAGTAAGTCCGGACGGCCACCCGCTAAGTGAGGATGAATATCAATACGATGGGTTAAAATACGGTCAAACCAAAAGAGAGGGCGAAAGAATTGCTTTACACTACCACTATAAACACAAAATTCCAGTAATAGTTGTAAGACCATGTTTAGTTTACGGGCCTAGGTGTTTAGTTAGATTAATTATGTTTAAGTTTGTAAAGTTAGGGATTTTTCCAATTTTTGATAGCGGGGAAGCAAAAATGGAATTCGCGTACGTAGATAACGTTGTTCAGGCATTGTTACTCGCTGAGAAAGATGGAAATGCAGTTGGCGAAACATTTAATATAACTGATGGTCAGCCATATAAAATTAAGGATGTTTTAAATACGATGGCAGATGAGCTAAGGGTAGCTAGGCCGCGCCTAAAGCTTCATCCTAAGGTGGGGTACTACATAGGCGTAGTTACAGAGTTTCTCAGCAAGATAGTAGGTATCTTCCCTCCATTTTCCAGAACGGCCTCAGAATGGATGTCTAAGGATGTAAATGTGTATGAGTGTGAAAAGGCCAAAAGATTACTTCACTACAAGCCCACAGTTTCATTAAAAGACGGAATACAAAAATCTATTGATTGGTACAAGTCCAAAGGGCTCCTATAAGGAAACTATGAAACTAGATAGTTTAGTTTCGGTAATAATACCCACTAAAAATTCTGCAAAACATTTAAGAGTAGTATTAGAAAAAGTTTTTGCCCAGTCTTATGAAAAACTTGAGGTATTGATTGTTGATAATGATTCAAGTGATGGTACTAGGCAAATTGCCCAGGAATTTAATACACAAGTGTTAAATAAAGGGCCGGAAAGATCCGACCAAAAGAATTTTGGGGTTAGCAACTCCCGAGGAGAGTATGTTTTAATTCTGGATTCAGATTGTGAGTTAGAAAAGAATGTAATTAAGGAGTGTGTTGAGTTGTGCCAAGGTGGGGCAGACGGGGTTATGATACCCCTGCGGCATAAAGGAAGTGGCTTTTGGGTAAAAGCCAAAAACCTGGAAAGAATCTGCTATGACGGAGATGACGACTTAGAGTCCCCTTGGTTTATAAGAAGAAGTGCCTTTAAGAAGGTAGGTGGTTTCAATACAAATTTAGTTGCGGGTGAGGACTGGGATATTGCTTACAGACTTAGAAAAGAGGGATATATTTTAGTGAGGAATAGGTCGGTCATGCATCATAATCTTGATAATTACAGTGTAAAGGATGCTTTTATAGGAAAGTTTTATTATGGAAGAAAGCTAAATAAGTACTTACAGGTTGGGAATGAAAATGTGAGAAGGCAGATACCCTTTTTCCGTACTGCCTACATAAGGAACTGGAAACGCTTGCTAAGCCACCCCCTTTTAACACTAGGTTTTATTTTCTTGAAGTTTGTTGAAAGTGCGGCAGTTCTTATAGGATTGGTTTATGAAAGAATCTTTAGTACGAAACGCAAATAAAGTTTTTAATTCTACACTCGGACAGGAAGACTTTGACTATTCTAAATGGATAAATAGTCTAAGTTCTGAAGAGTGGGTGGCCTTTTTAAAGTATTTATCACAAAATAGAGTTTTATATACCACCAGCCGGTATTTACAGGAAAAGTTGGTAGAACTTGATAGTAAAAAAGAATCCGACCTTAAAAAGATATTAGATGCTGGTGCGTTGGAGATTAGAAAATTTACCGACACGATAGACTTTCTGGAAAAGAATTTGCGTGGGCGGGGGGTTAATTATTTGGTTGTAAAAACTTTTAAGTTTTTAGATTACGTAACCTTTGATGTGGATGTTCTAGTTCACTACGAAGACTTTCACAACGCCCAAACTCTTTTAAGAGAGGCTGGTTGTAAGATATTTTCACATCCAAGAAAACAAGGCTTGCATCAGAGGAATTGTAGAAAAGAGGGGCTTCTGAATATTGACTTGCACAGAAAGTTTTATTGGCAGGGGTTAGAGCATATTGATCTTGATTTTGTTTGGAGAAACCCTAAAGACAGAGAAATAAACGGCACTAGATGTTTGTGCCCATCTTTGGAAGCAGATTTATTACTTAATGCGAAGCAGCTTATGTATGAACGATACTACGTAACACTTTTAGACTACTTTGCAGTTAAGAGCATACTTGAGAGCAAGAACCTTAATTTAAATATAGTTAGAGAGCAGGTCAGAAAGTTTGGCTGGGAGAAAACTTTTAATAATCTCGTCTCAACCATCGGAAAGATAGGTATTAATACGGAGATGCCTGCATTCATAAGCTACACAGAAGTTTGGAGACAGCTTTTTGAAATTCTGATTAATCAAGGAAAGCTTCCGCTTTACGATTTTGCATACTACCATTTTGCTTTTTTAAGGTATTTTATTAACAATGATCGACTGCCCTATTACGATCACTGGTTTAGTTTCTCATCTTTATGAAAGTTTTAGTAATTTGTTCCAATTTATGTTATCCGTACATTGAGATGTCTGGGAATAAGGCCATTTACGCGCTACTACAAGGCTTATCCGGCATGGATGGGGTGGCGATAGATGTACTAAGTTATATAACAGAGGATGGGAAGGCCGTACAAGATTATGGTAATTTGAAATTTCACTACCTAAAAGCCGGCGGTTTGTTTGAGTTCCGGCTTTTAGCTTACAAAAAAGCCTTAAGTTTCATAAAAGGAAGGTATGATATTGTCCACGATTTTTCTTCGTTGCCGCTCCTTGGGGGTCTCACAGGCGTACTCGGTAAGTCTTTGAAAGCTAGAAGTGTCCACTCCTTGGTCACAATAAATGAGACTTTTTTAGGGTCACCTAAACTTAATTTTGGGAATTTCTTACTAGATAAGCTTGTCGCAACTGATAGAAATACGTACTCAAGGCTTAATTTCAAAAATGTTTTGTACATTCCCTTAGGAGTAGATTTTAACAAGGTTGAAGAAGGGGAAGTTATACCAAAAATGCCTAAAAAGGTTGTATTTCTAGGGTCTTTGGAAAAAAGAAAAGGGGTTGATGTCTTTATATCCGCTGCCAAAATGAGACTTGAAGCGGGAAGCACACTCAAATTCTATATATATACTTACGGGAAGGAGGTAAGAGATGTTTCTTTCTCTTCTAACCTGGAAAAAGTACGGAAGTTAGTAGGTAAAGCTGATATAGAGGTTAAAGTTGGTAATTTTGATGTCGCAAAGATATTTGGACCTGAAACTATCTATGTTCAAGCTAATACCAGCCGGCAAGGTACGTTAGGTGTTCCGCTTACCACTTTGGAGGCTGTTGCATATGGGTCGCCTTGCATACTTTCAAACATCTATGCTCTTGAAGATATCGCGAAACATTGTTTAATCTATGAAGCATCGTCGCCGAAGCAACTAAATTTAGCTATTAAAACCTTAGAAGAAAAGAGGAATTTGGATACAGCCGATGCGGCAAAATTTGTAAGAAACGCCCACAATATAGCTGGGATCAGCAAAGAGGTTTACAGTTTATACAGGAGTTTACTGTGATAATTTCGATTAGCGGCCCTGACGGTTCGGGGAAAACAACTCTAGCGGGAAGGTTATATAAAGAGCTTTTAAGTAAAAAAAGGAAAGTAATATATATACATATCAGCAGGTATTTTCTTTTAGAACCCCTTTTTAAAGCAGTAAGAAAAACCGATAGCAGGGGGTATAATGTAAAACTAGATTATAAGAAAAGAGCCCTGTGGGAGCAGTTATTGGTAGTAACCACAATTATTGATGTTTGGGCGAACTACTTGTACTTGAGGTTACTGAGTTTAATGCGTTATGTAGTAGTGTGCGATCGTTACTTTTACGATAGGACTGTAGGATATGTGTTGCATGGGTTTTTAAGCGAAAGAACTGCTCGGATTTATTTGAAAATGATACCAAGATCAGATTTCGGATTTTTACTAATGGCTTCTTCTCAAGAAGTACTGGTAAGAGAAACGGGTTATGTGCATGATAAGGAATTTCACATGAAACTGCGTGGAATCTATGCTAACCTGCTTCGTAATACTAATCTTGTGCCCCTGCCCAGTTCACACAACGTAACAAATTTAGTAGAAAAGTGCATTAAAGTGGTTTATGAATAAAATGTTTGATCAGTACAGAACAGACTTTTTTAACAAGCTTAATTTTGACTTCGAGAAAGGGAGAAAAATACTAGATATTGGGTGTGGTGATGGCAAAGACGCCGAGGTTTTTATAAAAAAGTTTAAGCTAGTCACTTATGGCGTTGATGTTTACACAAATCCTGAAATTACTAATGTTAAAGGTCTTAAGTTTATTGAAGATAAAAATGGCGTATTAAAACTTCCATTTAAAGACAATACTTTTGACTATGTATACATGCATGATGTGTTACATCATGTTGACGAAAAGAACCAGTCTTACGAAATGCATCTACTTGGTCTAAAAGAAGCAAAGCGCGTTGTGAAACCAGGAGGTAGTGTTATTGTAGTTGAAGGAAATAGGTTTAATCCGCTTTTTTACCCGCACATGGTTTTGATGTTGGGCCATCAACATTTTACCCAGAAGTATTTTAAAAAGATTATCAGAGGTGTGTTTGATGACGTAGAGTTTAAGTTTTTTGAATGCCACTTTTACCCAGAGAAGCTCCTCCCCATCTTTTATTTGTACGAAAGGTTTATGGAAACGTTCTCGCCTGAAGCGCTTCTGGCTTATAACGTTGCTGTAGCAAGGAAATAATGGTGCTTAAACATAATCCAAAGGAGGTCATTAATGGCATTCCTGTTTTTTTAGAGGATCAACTTTCAAAACATTTGCAGCATCAGGTAGATTATTTTTCAAAAGAAAAAATAACAGAAACCGAAAGCTATAAATTATCCCCCTGGCAGCAGAGCTATGTTAAAAGATTTACAGAGAACTTTTCGAATTTAGATGGGAAGTTGGTTTTAGATGCAGGCGGAGGATCCGGATATATGACGATAGAACTGGCAAAGCTTGGGGTCAATGTTGTTTGTGTGGACTTGACGCTTAGATCTTTAATAAGGTTAAAGAGGATAGTGGAAGAGTTTGGTCTTTCGGACAGGGTTGCGCTTATGTGCTGTGATGTTCAAAAGCTTCCCTTTAACGATAAGAGCTTTGATTACTACATCTCGAACGCGGTTTTGGAACACTTGCCCAGCGATGAAAAGGCAATAAAAGAGATGGAAAGAGTGTGTAAAGACAACGCAGGCGCTTTTATAGCTGTCCCGCTGTCGCTCAAATATGTTAATAAGTTATTAATTCCCCTGAATATTTTTCATGACAAGCGGATTGGGCACTTACGCCGCTACGACGAGGGAATTCTAGCTAAGAAGTTAAGTAATTGGAATCCTAAAAAAATTTATTACACTGGACACTTTAAGAAAGTTATAAAAACTGTGGTGAATATGTTTTTGCCTATTTTTGATGAGCAGCAAATAGAACTGGAAGACACTAAGCTTTCTAACGTGAAACAAGGAGCCAGCAATATAATTGCTGTGTCTGAGAGAAAATGAAAAACATTCTGTATATAAATAATGGATCGGGTTTAAGCGATGTGCAAAGTGGAGGCGCGGCCAGACATATAGAGACTGCGAGGATTTTAGGAAAAAGTTGCAAAATCTACTGCGTGACGACCTTAGGGGGGTTGGGTAACTATAGAAATAATGGGCTTAAGTTTAACGGAGAATTTGTTGTAGCTTCACACATTTGGAAGAAGAGAGAAAGTTCAAATTTAGATAGGTTAGTTTCTTATTTTATTTCTACTTTACACTCACTATATTTAGTAGTTTTTAGAAAACTTCCTCGTGCTGATGTAGTCTATTCAACATCAGATTATTTTTGCGACGTGATCCCCGCGGTTTTTTACAAGATTATCTATGGCGCCAAATATGTTTCCATGGTCCATCACAGAACGAAGAGCCCTTTTAAAAGAAGCGGGAACTTTTTATTTAATTTCCTATCCTTTCTTTTTCAAAGGGTTGGTTTTAGAGTGGTTCATTACTTCTCAGATGCTCTGCTTGTTTATGATACGCCGGAGGGCCAGAGTATTGTTGGTGTAATAAGCCCTAGGAAGCATTATTTTGTAAAAAACGGTATAAATATGAGTGCGATTGAAGCTGCGGTGCCTAAAAAAGATTGGTTTGAGGCATCTTTTGCCGGAGGGTTACGTGAAACCAAAGGAATTTTTGACCTTGTTCAAATTTGGGTTAGCGTGGTAGCAAAACACCCCAGTTGGTGTGTTGCTGTTGCTGGGGGTGGTACAGTGGAGGTTACGAATCAGCTAAAAGGTAAAATAAAGCAGGTTGGCTTAACCAATAACATTATTCTGTTAGGCCCGCTGCAGCCCAGAAACTTATATAGATTAATTAAGTCTAGTGCGGTTTTTATATCGGCAAGCCACGAGGAGGGATGGGGGATTTCCGTTCTTGAGGCCGTGGCATTGGGCACACCCGTAGTTGCCTACAAGCTCCCGGCGTTTTCGTATTTAGGAGCTATGATTATTCGTGTGCCGCTGTTTGACCACACAAGGATGGCAGACGAGATTATAAGGGTTGTTGAAGATAAGGAATTGCACAAGACTCTTTCAGAGAAAGGTATGAACTTTGCTCGTCAGTATGATTGGCGTTTGGTCGGTGAGGAAGAATTAAAAATAATAAATGAAATATAAAGCCGCAATAACAATATACATTTTGATTTTGGGTTTGATACCCCTACTGTGGTTTAGAGGTAATCAGATAATTACTGGAACTGATGTTAACTTTCCCCCATTCCCTTGGGAACGTGTTGAAGAGAGGTTTTATGCGTGGGAAGATTTAGAGCTAGCTGGCGCTGAAAGATCAATAAACATAAGCTCTCTTCCCTATGTGGGAACTTCAGGACTTTTAAATCTGTTTATTAAAGATGTGGTGACGGTAGAAAAACTAACTTTCGTTATTTGGTTTACTTTAACTGGATTTTCAATATCGTACCTTTTAGAAAAAGTTTTTACAGAGAGAGAAGAAAAGGAGAGATTTCTAATTAAAGTCTTTGGGATTCTAATTTACATGGTGAACTTTTACAATATGTTTTTGTGGGTTAGGCTACAGGTTTCTGTAACATCGCTTGTGTTCGTCCCAGTCCTTTTTGGGGTTTTGCATTCGGTACTTGACAAAAACTCCCTGAAAACTAAAGATCTCTTGATTCTGTCCGTAGCGACAATCCTTGGTGGGCCCTTGGGTAAGCAGCCCCCAGTTATGTATGTGATTCTGATGAGCATGTGTGTTTACATTGGGTTTTACTTGTCGTTTGACCTTTTTAGAAATAAAAAGATTATCCTTCACAAACTAAAGAAACTGGTCTGCCTATCTTTTGTGGTTGCGGCCAGCGGAGCATATTGGATTTTTCCGTTAGGAAATTACATATTTAGGTCTGGTCTTATTCAAGGTGGTGAAGCTGGCGTTGAAGCATACAATGTTAAAGAGCTTTTGGAGTGGACTAGCAAAACGGCAAGCAATTTAAATATATTCAGAATGTTTGGAGATGTAGTTTGGCTTGACAGCTGGGGAGGCCAGTTTTATTTCCCCGAGTTCGTAGACTTTTATCAGAACCCAGCGTTTCTGATTTTAAGCTTTCTTGCTCTTCTTGTAGTCTTCCTGGCCCTTTATGTTAACAAAGAGAATAAAAAGCCCATTCTTGCTTTTGGGCTTATTGCATTAATGACTATATTCTTCTCAAAAGGAACACACCCGCCGTTTAATAGTGTATTTGAGTGGAGTTTTAATAACTTGCCGGGTTTTTGGATACATAGGGCCCCATGGCAGAAGTTTGGCTTAGTTACAACAATGGCATATGCCGTCTTAGGTGGTTTTGGCACTTTTTTCACCGTTAACTTTTTACACGCAAAATTAAAAGTTACCAAACTTATAATAGCACCTACGCTTATCGGGCTTTATCTACTGTTAAATAATCTTTTTGTGTTTGGTATTATGTTTCCCGGCAAAGAGTCGGATATTGGTTATCATGGAAAATTTGATTTAGGCTTTCATCTCACTTTCCCGGACTACTTGTATGAGGCGCGAGATTATATAAAGGGGCTAAACAAAGAGCACTATAATATCCTTCTCCTTCCCGAAGAGCATACAAGTGTTTACGACTGGGGGTATGGGAGCTCGACAGATATAACATGGCTGTTTCTTGGCCGTTCCACACTATACTCTCCGTATGGAGAGGGGTTTGCTTTGGATGGGTATATAACCAACATTTACAGTGCGATAGTTTCGGCACTATATAGTGGCAACCACGACGGTCTGTTAAAAGTCTTTGACTTCTACAACATAGACCATATCCTGCAGAGAAATGATTTTAGATACGATTTTTACGGTGATCACGATTCACCGGGGTTTATTAAAGAAAAACTCTCAACACTAGGGCTAGGTCCTGTAACGAGTTTTGGCCGATGGGACTTTTATAGTATTGGTGAAGAGAGAAGTAATCAGTTTATATACACAGCAAATAATTTTGTCGATGTGACTGCAATGAAGGAAAACATTCTTCTACCCGCAATTTTAAACGACAGATCGAATACTGTTTTACTTGAAGATGCGGGGGGCATTGTGACTTTCAGTGAGACTTATCTTTCTTCCCCTGGAGGGTTTGTGGGAGAACCTACCTTGGCAGAAACGCCCTATCTACCGGAGGTTAATGTTCAACCCAACAGCATTTTATATAATTTGGTCAGACTCAAGGAAAAAATGCAGTTATTGGGAATGAGAGATAATGCTGCAAAGGCTGGATTACAGCTTTGGCTTGCTTCTAAGAGAATCTCGGAGATACTTAAGTACGATAATCTACCAGTCAGTAAGAAAGCTACGCTATACAAGGATTATCTAAATGGAATTGTAGATTATAGTGAGGCGTTTTCGAACTGGGCAGATGCTTCGGAGGTATCCAAGTACGCTTTTCTAGGCGTTCAAAATATAAAGTTGGTTTTAGAAAAAACCCAAGGACTAGACCTATCCCCGCAAATCACAAGTGAATTAAACAAACAACTGGAGATATTTCAGAGTTTAGAGATTCAGGAGGAAGTAGGGTGCAAAAATTACTGTTACAACTTTAATATTAAAATCCCTGGCTCATACGAGATGTTCATAGTGGAATCTAACCAAAGAGAACTTCCGTCAGACTTGTACGATATTTATGTTGATGGCGGTAGTGAGACATCCAAAAATATCTATAATCTAGATTCTGGGAATGTTACTTTCAGCTTGAGTGGTATGCGGGACGAGCCAGTGTCGCTCAAGAGTCGCGAGGTAGTAAATCCCGAAGAGTTTACCAGGGGAGTGGGAGTTGAGCGTAGTGAGGAACTGATAGGTCCTTTGAATCTAAATAGTATGATCAAGTATTCTTATAATGCACTTGATTTTCAAAGTAAGTACCTGGCGGAGCTTAAATATACCTCGAATGACAGAATGGGCATCTTATTTGTACAGAAATCTACAGATGGTGCTGGGCGGGTTTTGTTATCAAGTGTTTTAGAACCTACCGTGGAGGAAAAGATATTTGAGGCAGATGTTTTGGTGTCAAACGGTGTTGAATCTTTGGATATATACCTCTATCCCTTTAGAGGTGGAGAAGTGGACGTTGTTTCTATGAATCTGTTAAGACAACTTAACCCAAACATTATTTTAAAATCACTTAATATGCCGCAACCTTCGGGGGGTTTGCCAGAAGTTGTATTTAAACAACTTGCCCCCACAAAATATCTAGTCAAATTGGGTCGTTTCTATGGAGACGGAAAATTTGCCCTGGTTTTCAATCAAACCTTCAGTCCGCACTGGAAGCTTTATGCCGGGGAAGGGGAAAGAAGTACGGGGATTTTAAGTGCTTTCGAGACGCTTAAAATGAAAGAGATCGCTAATGATAAACATTTTAAATCAAACTTTTTTAGTAACACTTGGTATTTAGATCCCCTGGATGTTAAAGGTGCTGACTTTCTGATTATAGAATTTGCCTCTCAGAGAGTCTTTTATATTTTTGCTGTGGTCACTGCCATCACCCTTCTAACTATCTCCACCACAGCAGTGTTCGAATATTTAAAAAGGCGCTTATGAGAAATAATTTACTTAACGGATTAGCAGAATCAAGCCTTTTTGTTAGGGTTTTATTTCTTACCCTTTTTCTTGCCCATTTGTTTATTATTCCTAAGCAAATGGACGTTTTGTATGTTACGGTTCTAATTTTCTATATACTGGATATGTTGGCATACAAGCAGGGTCACTTTAAAGCCCTACGTGATAGTATTATCGCAATCCCAGCTATTCCGGTCCTTATACTGCTGAAGCTAAATGCTTCGGCGTTAGTGCTTGCTGATTATGTATTCTTACTACTACTGCTTGGATTGATTATGCAATACTTGAAAGTTTTATGGCAAAACAAGGAAAGCAAAATTTAATAATTCTATTTGTACTGCTGCTAGGACTTGTACCCCTTCTATGGTTTAAGGGAGAACTTATAACCGGAACTGATGTGGATTTTCCTCTATATCCTGAGGATAGATTGGTGGAGCGTTTATCTACTTGGTACCCGGAAATACAATTTGGTGTTGACAGATCAAATAATTTGGGCTCGCTGCCTTTTGTCCTTGTGGCATTTTTATTTTCTAGGCTTGATATTTCCCTAATTACTGTAGAAAAACTAACTTTTATTTTCTGGTTTGCGCTCACGGGATTTTCGATGCTTTTTCTGATGAATAGAATTTTAGATGACGAGAAAAACGATAAATGGGGTTTTTACGCCAAACTGTTCGCAATTCTTATCTACATGATTAATTTTTATAATATGTTTTTATGGGTCCGTCTTCAGATGGCTGTGACGATAATGTTTGCTCTTCCCATATTCATTGGCATTATGATAACAATTCTTGATAAAAACAGGTTAAGCAGAGTTGATGTATTTCTAATGTCTTTGATATTTATTGTTGGCTCCTCATTAGGAATACAGCCGCCCATAGCTTACGCATTGCTCTTAATGTCAGTATTCCTGGTTTTTTATTATTTTTTGTTTGACATTGTAAAAAGAGATTTTCGGGTGATTTGGTCCAAGACAAAAAAGATTTTTCTGGTAGCTACAATCGCGGTTTTGAGCGGGCTTTATTGGATGGTGCCGCTTGGTAACCTTATGCTTAGTAGTGGGCTTACTGATTCGGCAGCGGGGAAAGAGATATATAATGTAGAGTCCCTTCTGGCATGGACGAGCACCTTTACCAGTTTCAAGAATGTTTTCAGACAACTTGGCGATATTATATGGTATGACGGATGGAGTGGGGCTGCCTATTTTCCAGAGTTTATTAAACTTGACCAGAACTCTATTTTTACGTTATTGAGTTTTCTTTTGCCTGTGGCGTTTGTCTTATCCTTAGCATTTAAAGATCACATAAACAAGAAAACCTTACTGGCCATTGGTGGCGTAACTCTTATATCGTTGTACTTTTCTAAAGGAACCCACCCCCCTTTTGAGGAAATCTTCAAATTTGCTTTTAACAAGCTTCCCGGTTTTTGGGTACATAGGGCGCCTTGGCAGAAATTCGGGATTTTTGCTACTTTGGGACTTGCTGTTTTAGGAGGGATAGGTTTTGCTCGTGGTTTGGGGATTTTGTTTGAAAAGCAGAAACTTATTAAGAAAGCACACCAACCCTTTTACTATTTGGTGGTTTTTTTAGTTATTTCAAGTATTTATATCTGGGTTAATAACCTTTTTGTGTTTGGTACCATGTTTCCGAGTAGAGATTCAGACATCGGATATCATGGAAAGTTTGACCTAGGCTACCACCAGACGTTTCCTGACTATGTATTTGATACGGGTAAATTCTTAGAATCCCAAAAATATCTTTTTAACGTAATGGTTTTGCCTGACATGAACGCTAATGTCTACTCCTGGGGTTATGGGGGATCTTCAGATGTTTTAAACCTGGTATCTAGTAGGGGCAGTTTATTTAATACATATGGGGAAGGATTTACCTTAACCGATGATCCAGCTAGTATTTACCAAGGACTGATCGAAATTCTTTATAACAAAGGTAATTATGATCTTAATAAGATCGCGGGGTTTTTTAACATAGGCTATATTCTACAGAGAAATGACTTTAGATATGATTTCTTTGGTGACACAGATTCACCCGCTTTTATAAAAGACGCGCTCGGCCATTTTTCTATCGAGAAGGAGAGAAATTTTGGGGAGTGGGACTTGTATAAGATTAATAAAGATAACTTCTACCCGGCCGTATATGCAACAACTAGTGTTGTAGACATAAAAAGTATTAGCGCGGTACCCTTGTACGCTATCAATGCCGTCAATTACGGGGAGACGCAAGTCTTTGTCGGAGATGAGGATTATGAAACAGGCAGTAATGAACAGATAGTTATTACTGTCCCGCCCAAAACTGATGATGAGGAGAAGAAAATGTTAAGTGATTTATACTGGTCACCTGGGTGGGTATTGCCTGAGGCTAATGTGGCGCCAAATTCCATAGCATATCCCTTAGTTCGATTGAGGGAAAAGACAGACCTCAAAAAATACGCTAAAGACTCAGATGATTACTTAGATACCTTACTTTGGTACACATCTAAAAAGGCAGTTGAGTTGTCAAGTTACGAATATCTACCTGACTATGTCGCGAACAACTTACTTGATGCCTTTGTTGCTGGACATGAGGAAATTGTAAGCAGACTTGAGGATGATCTACTTAACCAAAACCCGGACTTTTGGTATTCCCCAGATATTATAAGAAAAATTTTAGGGTATCATCAAAGATCGCTGTTTATGTTAAGCAGGATTGATCGTGTTCCGCAAAGCACAATCGACTACTTATACGAGATTTATGATAGGTACGTTAGGGTTAATACAAATCGTACGGACACTACTTGTCTGGACTTTTGTTATGAAGTGGTTGTGGAGAGGCCTGGTAATTATCAGTTGAGTTTTGTGTTTAACGATTATTCCTTGTTAGATCAGCCAAGCGATTCCGTGATTTTAACAATAAGAAACGTCCACGGCACAAATTTATATAGCGGCCCGCTGAACAAGATTGAAAAGAATCAATACTTTGAGACCGGGGAATACTTTGTTTCCCTCGATCTAGATGAAAAGAAAAACCTGACGGATGAGATTCCTGTTGAGGAAATAAGCTTAACTCAAGAAGATAACTTACTGCTTAAAGTTCCTGATCTACGTCCCACCCTTAGAACTTTTCCAGTCAATAATATTAAGCGGTTTGTGGTGGAGGACGCACAAGGTCTTGATGGATATGACTTTTCTTTTAGATATAACGCGGATAGTGGATTTCTTGGGGTTGCTGTGTTTGAAGAGGGAGTTGATGGCAACTACACTCTAAGATACATAAATGGGTTAAAGGGGCCTAATGAGCTTGGTGTTGGGAACCAAGGGAATCTGTTAGTCGGATCGAATTCGGAGCTTTGTGTATATTTTGATGTAGAAAAATGTTTCAGCGAGTTTAACGCGCAGATCAAAAGCACCCCTAATTCCAAACGTCTGCATTTTTATGTATTTTCGTATGGTCCTGTTGCGGCTGGCGTAGAAATGGGCTTAGAGAGTTTACTTTTGACTGCCAATGCCACCCCCAACTTAGTGCTGGAAAGCGGGAAACCGGCTTATTCGGGTAGTGCCCCCGATATTCGTTTTTACAGAGTCAATCCGACAAAGTACAAGGTGCAGGTAACCAATTCGAACCAACCTTTCTACCTAATTCTTAATCAAACATTTGATAGCGGTTGGAAGTTATATAAGGGGGGAAGTTTTGCTGGAGGGGATCTGGCAGGTACGTATCTAGACGGCAGTGTGACGGAGTTTGGTGACGTCCCTGGAGGGATTTTTGAGACGTTTGGGTTACAACAGATAGCTGGAGGAGATCACTACAAAGCCAATTACTTTGGAAATGCGTGGTACATTGATCCGTCTGGATATGGAGATACATACGAGTTGACAATAGAATTTTTCCCTCAAAACATGTTTTATATTGGAAGTTTAGTTTCAGCAGGCGTCTTTGTAGTAGTTAGCACCGCAGTAGTGTGGAGAAGAAAAAGGAGCGACAAAAAATGACAGCGTTGTGGAATACATTTAAGAACTTAAGGGGGCAAATAAAAAAGTGGGCGTTATATTTTGAGGCCGCGTTTTATATTCTATTAATAGCTGACATCCTTCTCCTAAAAGGTCAAAACGGTTTGGTGTATATTATTCTGCTTTTCTATTATCTTTTTGTCGTCTACATCAGGGAATTTGAGCCAAGAGTTATTTATATCTTCAGCGCGGCTCTGTTAATTGCAACTGCTTTGCTTTCCGGCATTGGGGCGACTTTGCAAGCAGATAAAACGGCGGACTATGCGTTTATATACATACTGGCTGGTTTGGTTGTTGAAACGAAAATTCTCTTATTTAAAAGGGAATAATGTTGGTTTTGGAGTAAACTTATGCTTATTATTGGCGGCTTAGGAGATCAGCTTTCCCTTTTAATCTGGCCTCAAGTAACTGATGGTTTATTTTCTTTGTTACCACATCTTGCTGGGTCTGGTTTCTACCAAAACGTTTTTTTCCATCTGGCCCACCCATTGTCGACAAATCAGCCGATACTTTGGCTTTTCCTATCAACTCTTACATTTTTCTTTGGAACGAGCTTTTTTAACCTTTTTCTTTTAGCAACCATGCTGGCTAATGTTGCCTTAAGTCATTTGCTGTTCAAACGATATAAGTTCGGTTTGACATATGCTCTGATATTTTCTTTTTCTTCATACATTTGGATTCAAACAGGCGTTCATGAGGAACTTATGCAAATTTGGTTAGTCCCTCTTTTTATACATCTAGTTTTGAGATACAAGGAGATTGGTTGGAGCACAAAAGCCTATGCCGCGTTGTCCGCGGCTCTTTTGCTGGCGATATTAATTTCTAACTACATTGGATTTTTTCTTTTAATTTTATTTGGGCTTTTTGCGCTTTTCGACCTTAAAAACCTAAAAAGTTATGTGGTAGTTTTGTTTATTACACTTGCCTCAAGCCTTTTGTTTTTATGGCCTTTTGTAAAACTAAATTATTTAGATAGCTCTGTTCCCAAAGGCACGTCTGGTTACACCGCACGTCCCCTTGAAGACTTCGTTTACTTTAGCTCTCGTCCTTGGTATTTCTTTATCCCACCGGTTAAAAACCCGTGGTTAGGGGATTTTTCCAAGTCAGTTGTTTCGCGCATTGCAGATACAAACTATTTTCTGGCCGATGATTACTTTCCTGCCGAACATCAGGGAAATTATTTTGGAATCTTATTTTTTCTAAGTGTGCTTGCAAGTTTAATTTATACGATGCGAAGTAGGGATAAGAAACTTAAAAGAGAAGTTTTCGAACTGGTGGGAATAGCTTTAATTATTTATATATTGATGTTCCCACCGTTTTTCACTCTTCTTGGAAAAACAATTTGGACACCAAGTTACCTTCTTTACAAAACCTTTCCTATATTTAGAGTCACTTCAAGATTAAGTGTAGTTTTACTTCCGGTACTACTGCTAATTCTTGCGAAAGTTGTTGATTATATTTACGAACATACCGAGGCAAAAAGAAAACTTCTCAAAGGTTTTGTTATTGTTCTGCTTTTTGCTACCTTGGCCGAAACATTTATACCAGTGAAAGTTGAATACAAAACAAACCTTCCAGCCGTTTATACCTACATAGGGGAAAATCTTCCGTTGGAGGCAAAGTTTGCGGTTTATCCGTTTGAAAAGATGGAAGATGCCCTGTTTTGGCTTCCCGTTCACCAAAGACATCTAATGAACCCGCGAACTTATTACTTGGGCGATATGCCAACAGATGAGTTTACGGAGATGTTGCCAACTGCTGCTGGGCTGGGATTAGCTAAAGAGTATGGGGTAGAGTTTATCGTGGTGTTTAAAGACGCTGAGCCTGCAGAAGTAAGATTTTTTGAAGGTAGTGGGTTGATAGAAGTGGTATACGAAGATGACGAGGCAGCTCTTTTCAGGGTACTATAGCCCCAGCCCATAGCCTTTACTTTCCATTACTTTCTTTATATAATCCCGTAGAAATCTTATAAATCCGAACTAACTAGAACTTGGGCTCCAACATCAGGAGCAGCCCCTTAAAGGAGGGTAGAAATGGCTAGAGTTAGAAGGGCAGTCTACATATCGCTTGCCTCCCTTTTTCCTATTTCGTGGGGTTGGGGTTGGAGTAAGCGTCTTTTGGAATTGTTGTCGGAAATAGAGTACACGGGCGTGCAGATGTTGCCGTTCCGGGGACAGACCAGAAGCTCTTTGGCAAAATTCCCAGCAAGGCTAGTAATAGCTTATGAGGGGGCCTGGAACACTGGAAGTTTGCTTAGTGCGCTAAAGCGCCTTTCCCCAAAATACGGAGGCGAAAAGGATCCAAGTCTGGTTGATTGGACACTCTTTGGCGGTGAAAGCGCTGCCAAGCGTAGGCTTGATCAGTTCAGGCGATTTTTTCCCTACGCAATTCATGTCCGCCACGAAGGCAATAAATCAGCCATTGTTGAGGCTAATCCAGAACTGGGGTGGGAGTGGGACAAGTACTTTCAGCAGGCGGGGTTGGTAATAGATACTTGGCATATCCGTCGTGCGGCCAATATTGCCACGGGGAAATCTATCTTGCCCGTCACCAATACGGAAGAGAGCTATCTTAGTTTTCTTCGGCAAGCCAGCACGCGTGCCAACGTGAGGCTTCTTCACTTGCAGCCTCGTCGTGACGACGGTGGAAAAGAGCTCGGAGATTTTCTTACTGGACGGCCCAACCTGCTTACCGAAGCAGTTAGGGTTCTTAGAGCGCCGGTGGTGGTTGAGATCAAACCCTCACCTTTTTACTCGCTTGTGGACCCTGATGTCTACAAAATAGATTTGCGCCAGATTGCACGCAGGGTTAGCGCGGTTAGGGAAGCCAGGTAAAACAGTCTTTTACTTGGAAGGTCGCTGGTATGATTTGAATATATACCAGCGACTTTTTGTTTCATTGAGTCTTAGTCCTATAGCATTGACTTCTTTCTCATTTTTGTTACAATTACACTAGAATAGCCAAGATCAGGCTCGTCATCATTCTCACTAGGAGATAAAAAAGGAGAAGATATGCCCTATCAATTGGTAAATTTTCTGTTTCTGGCCTTGTCATTTATTCTGTACTATCTGCTCACACCGGCCGCGTTCAAGCTGGCCAATAGCTTGACGAGGGGATCGGTGGACAAGTACGCAAACTGGAACGAGCCCGTACATCTCTATGAGATCGGAAACCCACTTTTGCTCGTGTACGTGCCTGGGCCACTGGGTGCCTTGCTCTGGGCCATTTTTTATTGGCTCTCCCTTGGTGTAATGATGCTTTACAAGAAGTTGTACCCAAGAGGTGGATTCAGCAGTTGGATGGGAAATCCTACTGAGAACAAAAATTGACACCAGGATTTGGAAACACAAAAAGACAACTTAGAGATAAGTTGTCTTTTTCTTTGCTAAAATAGCAACAGTAATGAAACCAACCACTCAAACCTTCTGGAAAATCGTAATACTTTCAACCCTCGTATTTTTCTTTTCGTGGCTGGGGGTTTATAAACTAGGCGTAAATCAACTCCCGATCCAATCTGAAGACACCTTACCTGCAATGTTTCTTCCCGTAACAATAATTCAGGAGGGCACAATCTATTTAGACACTTACTACGATTTATTTTTGCAACACTACCCCCATCCCGACGACAGAACGTATGAAAAAGGCTTTTTGCCTTTTTATCTTAGGCAAGCGGGCGACCATTATGTTTCTGCCTTTCCAATTATCACATCTCTTTTGGCTTTGCCTTTTTATTTTATTCCGCTAAAACTTGGCGTTCCAATAAGTTTAGAAACCGTTACATATCTTGGACACTTTTCAGCCGCGGCAATAATGGCGTTTTCCGGAGGATTTTTATATTTGCTTTTGAGAAAACATTTTTCCCTTGACGAGAAAAAGGCCAAACTTTTAACTGTAGTTTATTTATTTGCCACCATCAACTTTGCCCTTATCTCCCAGGCCCTGTGGCAGCACGGAACAGCCGAGCTTCTCTTTATTTTGGCTTTATGGTTTATGTATGAAAAGAAATGGTTTTGGATGGCATTTGTGCTTTCGCTTGCAGTAATTTCACGCCCCACGGCAGCTTTAGTTTTTCCGTTTCTCTCCCTTATTTTTATTGAAAAAACCTGGAGCAACTTTCGCGAGTTTATTAAACCACTATCACGCTATGTTCTGGGGCTTGTTCCGCCTATCCTATTTTTTACCTGGTATACGAACACTTATTATTTGGGAATTGTTAACAATGGTTATTCGGACCAGTGGTTTTCGGGTTGGCAGTCCAAATTTCCCGAAGGCCTTTTAGGATTGCTACTTTCGCCAAGTAAGGGAATTTTAATTTATTCGCCAATAATAGTTTTTGCAATCATTGGGGCGTATCTTGCACTTCGAAACAAACAGTGGAAAACGAATTTAAATTACGTTGTTCTCGCTTCAGTAGTTTTGATGCACGTTTTAGTTATGAGTATTTGGAAGCATTGGTATGGAGGTTGGTCTTTTGGTTATAGAATGGCAAGCGATGTGATTCCGTTTATGATTTTGCTCATGGTTCCTTACGTTCAGTCTGAGCTTTTCGAAAAAACGAAACGTTGGTTTTACTTTTTATTTGGATTTTCGGTTTTGGTGCAGGTTTTTGGGATTGTGTTTTTTGATGGGATTTGGCACGCGGCTTACGACGGGGGATTCAAAGACACCGGGTGGCTTTGGTCTATAAAAGATTCCGAGTTTGCCTTTAACATAAGGCGTTTGCTTGTGAAGGTTGGCGTGCTCGCTAAGGCCTGTCCGCAGTGTTTGGAGAACTTATGATTAACGTAATTTGCCTTTCAAATCAGGTTTGGGACTTTCCAAATTGGACAAACAAGCGCCATGTTATGAGTAGAATTGCTGGTCTTGGCAACAACGTGCTTTTTGTGGACCCACCTATAAACACTGGGCGTATGTTTGCCCATCAGGTTTTAAAAGGTCAGTGGGGTGCTAAAAGATTGCTCACCCAGAAGTACCGTGACGATGGCGTGCTGATTTACTCTCCCTTAAACCTTATACCTAACGGCGAGCTCACCTCACTATTACATGCTCAAAGAATTGTTGCTTTGGCTAAGAAAAATTTAGACCCAACGCTTAAAAATGTTTTGTGGGTTTATCATGTGGAAATTCCCGGCCTTCAAAGTTACATTGACTTAATTTCCCACGACACTTTGGTTTACGACTGCGTTGATAACTACGGAGCCTTTCCGGAAAACAGTTCTTTTTATTCTGCAACAATTGGACGGGATCAAATTATTAAACAGGAAAGATCTTTAGCCGAACAAGCCGATGTTGTTTTTGCAACAACCCCAGGTTTAGTTGAGAAGTTGAGTAAATATAATTCCTCCGTACATTTTGCCCCAAATGTTGGAGACTACAAGAGATTTAAAGATGTTCAGGAATTAAAGCAAGCCCAGGATCAGATCCCAGAAGACCTACAGGCAATTCCCCGCCCCCGTATAGGCTTCATTGGCGCTCTTGATTCGTATAAGTTTGACGCTACGCTTGTGAGAAAGGCGGCTATTGATCACCCCAACTATTCCTTCGTTCTAATCGGGCAATTTGCGCTAAAAGAAAAAGATGCAGGCCTGGAAGCTTTGGGTTTGGCTGATTTGCCAAATATTTATTACCTTGGCCCACGCCCCTACGAACAAAAAAAGTATTATATGGCGGGATTAGACGTTGAGCTTATTCCATATCAACTAAATGATTACACGGTTGGCGGTTGTTTTCCCGTAAAGTTTCATGATGCGCTGGCCGCGGGACTTCCAACAGTTGTTACAGACCTCCCAACCTACGCGCCGTTTAAGGATGTTACTTATATTGCAAAATCTCCTGAGGATTTTTCGGCGAAAATAGAGCTTGCCTTAAAAGAAGACGATAAAGAAAAAATTAAGGCTCGTCAGGCTGTGGCAAAGGAAAACGATTGGGACGGGAAAGTGGCTAAAATGTTGGCTATAATTACCCAATGAGAATCCTTTACGCAATTAACTCCGGTGAGCGTGGTGGCGCGGAAGAACACACCTTAAACCTTGTCGAAGGGATGTGTGGTAGGGGGCATGAGGTTTATGTTTGGTGCCCGGAGGGCCCGATGGTTGAGGAATTTAGAAAAGCAGGTGCTTTTGTTGTCACAATAAAAATTGGCTTGGATATTGATCCATCTTACATTTTAGCCCTCACAAAATTTCTACGCGAAAAGAAAATTGAGATCCTTCACGCTCACGAGCTAAAAGCGGTTACAAATGCAATGCTTGCCGGATTTTTGGCAGGCACTAAGGTAAGAGTTTCTCATACTCACACACCAATTTCTGAGTGGCAAGTGTCATCCATCAAAAAACTCATAAACAAGCCGTACTCCGTGCTCGTTAATTTATTTGCAACAAGAGAAATCGCGCTTACCCTTTCGAGAAAAAGAGTAAAAATTGCTGAGGGAATTAGGGAAAGTAAGCTTGAAGTAATTCCTAACGCAATAAAAGTTAAAACATTTACTATTTCCGATGAGCAAAAAGAAAGTTTTCGGGCCGAAATCTTACAAAGATACGATATTCCTCAAAATGCCTACGTTTTAGGAAATCTGGGCAGGTTGAGTGCGGAGAAAGGCTTGCCGGTCTTAATTGACGGGTTTGCTAAGTTTTTAGAGTACCCCGGCATAGAAAAAGACCTTACTTACTTGATAATTGAGGGCAAAGGCGAGCTGCACGAGAAGCTTAAGACTCAAATAGAAGAAAAGGGCCTAACGGCAAACGTGGTAATACCTGGTGTTAGATACTCAGATGAAGACAAAATTAAACTTCTATCAACTTTTGACGTTTTTGTATTTCCAAGCCTTGCTGAAGGCTTTGGTATTGTCCCAATTGAAGCAATGGCAATGGGGGTGCCTGTGATTTGTTCTGATCTTGAAGTTTTACAGGAAGTTGGAGGAAGTGTGGTTATGATTTTCGAAACAGGAAACGCAGAAAACCTGGCAGAAAAAGTGTTTAACTTATATTCCAAACGCGACAGGCTTGATAACATAAAGGAAGAGGGCAGAAAAAGAGTGGAGCAGTTATATATGATGGAAACTTTTGTAAACAACTATGAAAACTTATATTTTGAACTTTTGGAGGCACGTTCATGAAAGTTTTAATGTGGAGCAGAGTCGATCTTTTTGATATAGGGGGTGGGGACTTGATTCAAATGGAGGCAACTGCCGCTGAACTGCGGAAGCTTGGGGTAGAGGTTGATATAAGCACAGACCTTAACGCCGACCTATCAAACTACGATGTTATCCATGTTTTTCATATGGATTGGACGGCCGAGACCTACTCGCATGCCAAAAGGGCTCGCGACGGCAGAAAGCCGCTTGTTCTTTCGCCAATTCACCATTCGGTAAAAGAGGTAAAAAGGTTTGACGATGAGTACGGCCTTGGTTGGCGAAAGATTACCTCCTTTCTTTTTCCCGACCAACATCAAAGAGACACAATGAAGAATATTTACCGTTCACTAAGTGACCACAGAAAGCTAAAGCCCACTTTACAAAGCATTTTCATGGGACTTAAGAATATGCACACAAAAACCTTGTCAATGGCAAATGTTGTTTTAGTACAAACTGAGGCCGAAGCCCGCGACTTAAAAGAAACTTACGGTGTTGAAATAAAGTGGGTTAAAGTTTCAAATGGAGTAGGGGAACAGTTTACGCGCGAGCAGGAATTTGAAAATTCTTTGGGCGTTGAAGATTACATCATTTGTGTTGGCAGAATTGAAGCGCGAAAAAATCAGTTAAATATAATTAAGGCTGTTGAAAAATTTATTGCGTCTGAAGAGATTGATGTTTCTTTGGTTTTTGTCGGAAAGAAAAATACACACCACGGAAGTTTTATAAAAGAATTTGATAAAAAGGTTGCTGAAAACAGCTGGATTATTTATGTTCCTGAAACATCGTGGGACGAAATGCCCGCCCTCTTTCATTTTGCGAAAGTTGGAGTTTCAGCAAGCTGGTTTGAAACCTCTGGACTCACAAGTTTGGAAGCTTTATTTAGCGGTGCGAATGTTGTGGCAGCAGGGGAACGTGCAAGAGAGATTCTTGGGAACCTGGCTTCGTACTGCGACCCCGGAAGCGTGGATTCCATAGCCGAAGCCATAAAAAAGCAGTATGACGGCCCAAAGACCACCGTGCCTGCTGAAATGAGAGAAGAGTATACTTGGGAGAATGCCGCCAGAAAGACGAAAAAGGTTTATGAGGAGGTTTTAGCCAAAAGTTAATATGCCATTTGTCGAAATTGGGATTTTAATTTTAATATTTGCCCTTTCCTTTTGGTTAATACGAAGAGATTTTGATGCTTCGTTAATTCTTTTGTTGGTCTTGTCCGTTTTTTTGCACAAAGAGTTTTTTAGTATTTACAGATGGGACGTTTTGCCGGTCCGCGTGTTTATGTTAGCTTTTGTGGCAAGCGCGGGCTTACAAGTTCTGGAAAAGTTAAGGTCAGGTTTAAAAAAAGAAGAGATCTTTAAGTTTTTTTCTGATCCATTTATTATTTTAATTTCGGCCTACTGGCTGGTAAACGCTTTATCCTTAATTTTCACAGAAAATTTGGCGGCTAGCATTCTTTTCTTTGGATTTCAAACAACTATGATTATTTTAGGCATGGTTTTGTACCTGCGTTTAAAAGATAAGCCCGAAAAAGTTTTAAGCTTAATCAAAACTTACATTTACATAACATTTGGTTTGGTTTTGTTTGGTCTAATTCAACTAGTTGTTTATCAACTAACCGGATTTATATTTGGTGCGTTATGGAACGTTCACGGCCGTCTACCCCGTATTGGCGCCACTTTCTGGGATGTGAATCACTTTGGCGCACTTTTAGCGGCCTTGCTTCCAGTTTTAGGCATGTTTTTTTTGCTGGCAAAAAAATGGCGCGAAAGAATTACATATGTTGTAATGCTCATCCCCATGCTTGGAATGCTTGTTATGACCAACTCTAGGAGTGCGTGGATTTTGGCTGGTGTCGCGTTTTTAGTTTTTTCTCTCGTGATGTTAATAAGAAGGTGGGGAATGAAAGGAATTTACGGTTTAGTTTTAGCTTTGGTTTTAATTTCAGGCGGGCTTTTGTGGGAGTATAGCGACAGAGCAAGCCCCTTTAGAAAAGTTGTTAGGGACTATTTTCACTACCGCGTAGATTCATTTGATGCGCATTTCTTGCTTTTGCAAGGTTCATACCAAGTATTTGAAATGTTTCCGTACCTTGGCGGGGGAACGGGCGGATTTTTTGAACAATTTAGTAAAACTGATATTGCACCGACATTTTTTGGTCGTGATCCTATTTCTTTGACAGCCGGTTTTAGGGCACCAGGGCACTCTATTTGGGGTGAGACTTTGGCTGAAACCGGGGCGGTAGGAATATTTGTGTTTGTATTATTCCTCTCTGCGATTTTGCTCCCTATTTTGTACGCGGCTCTTACAGATACAGTTAAAGAGCATTTCTTGCTGGCCGCAGGAATGTTTTCGGCACTAACCGGCTGGCTTTTTGCCGCGGTTTTTTATTCGTATAAATCGGAATTTTTCTGGCTGATATTTTTCCTTTACTTTTTGTACGCGGTTGGTGTGTTGGGTAAAAAATATGATTTTAATAAAATTTACGCATACTTCTTGAAAAACAATAAGCTTCCATATATAGCGCTTGCGATACTTGGAGTGGTTTTAATTTTCTGGGGACTGGGGCGAAACCATTTTATTCCGTGGGACGAAGCAATCTACGCGAAAATTGCCAAAAACATGGTTGAGACTGGCGATTATATAACTTTACAGTGGCAACCCGGAGTAGTTTGGTTTGAAAAACCCCCTCTTTATATCTGGTTTGAGGTTTTATCTATGAAAATGCTGGGTGTATCAGAGCTTGCCGCGCGTCTGCCGTCGGCGATTCTAGGCTTAGCTGCGGTATTTCTGGTTTATAGTATTTCGAAACGCTTGTTTAATAAAACTACGGCCTTTATTTCAGCACTAGTGCTTCTTACCACCAGTCAATATATTTACTATTCTCGTGCTGCCATGATGGATATTTCAGTAGCGTTTTTTATGACTTTTGCAATTCATTTTTATCTAAATACAATTTGGCCTAATCAACCTAATCCGCCGAAAAAAACTTCGCATGTGTGGGTAAACTGGATTCTTATTGGTGCAAGCATTGGACTTGGAGCAATGATAAAAAATGTTGTCGGCTTTTTACCAGCGTTAGTGATTGGTATTAACGAGCTTATTTTAATTTTAATGAAAGAGCGCAAATTCAACCGAAACCTAATCCGCGATTACATGATTGCGGCAATTTCCGCGCTGGTAATTTTTGTACCGTGGCATTTGGAAATGTGGAGAAGGTTTGGCCAGATTTTTATCAACAACTACTTTTTTTATCACGTGATTGAGCGTGGGACTTCGGAAATAGAACAAAAGGGTAGGCCGTTTTGGTGGTATTTGATAATTCTTAAGGTTAGCATGAGGATCTGGTTTGTGGCTTTGCTGGCGGCCTTTCCGTTTGCCGCGGTTTTGGCCTTTTACAAGAAAAATAAAGCTCATATTTTCTTAATGGTTTGGACATTGGTAATTTTCTTATTCTTCTCTTCGGCAAAATCAAAATTGGTCTGGTATATAGTGCCTTTATATCCGGTTTTGGCCATTATGGTTGGGAATTTTATTGAAAGAGTTTATAACAAGATAATTTCGTACATTCCAAGACTTGGTTTCCCAATTTTCAAAAGCCTGTTTATTTATGCTCTGGCGGCATTTGCACTTTTTTATATATTTTTAGTTAAAGGAATAGTTTACCCAGGAGACGCGACCGGTGCTCAAGCAATGTTACTTCAGAAAAAAGATGAAACTTTTGGACTAGAGCTTCCTGTGTATGTGGATAAAGTTGAGCTTCCGTTAATAAGGTATTACACGGATGGTACGTATGTTGAAACTAATTTTGCTAGCTTAAAGGATACCCTTAACAACGCGGATTATGATGAGGTAATAGTGTTTTTGACAAAAGAAAGCAGGTTCGACACGTACGGAGAGGAAAACCCGAACCTTACTCTAGTACTGGAAATAGAAGATTACGCTCTGGGCCTGCAGGATTCCCAGTATGAAAGGGATTCCAGCGCTTTAAGAGATGTTAAGCGTGAGCAGGAGGATTTGGGGTGGTTGATTTCCGAGAAAAGGAGAAAAGGTGTACCTGTTACCGCACTCGAGCTTCAAAGAGTTGAAGAGTTAGCAGTAGAAGAACAAATTTTGACAGAAAAAATAGAAGCGGGTTTAGCTACGCTTGAAGATAATTCTCAAAGTGAGAATTAGAGCAAATATTGAGGCAAGAAGATTTGATATCGCAAGCCCGCGCAGATCGTAAAGGTTGGTAAGTATTAACGCCGATCCCACAAAAAAAATCAGCTTACTAACACCAATTTTCATTAAAGTTTTGGTTTTCTCTTCCACAAAGAAATAATTATCCATAAAGGAATGCACTGCCGTAATTGCCGCCGCCAAAATTAAAATATTTAGCAGGCCAAGAGAGGCCGAAAACTTTTCGCCAAAAATCGGAACAGTCAGGTATCTTGCCGTAACCATTGCCACTAATGCTAAAAATAAAACCCCGCCACTTAACAGTAGTGTTTCTTTCATGTCGTAGATTTCATTGTCTTTTTTGCGTTGAGCGTTTCTTGGCAAAAGGACGGTAAAAATTGAAAGTGAGATCAGCGTGAAAATATCAGCGATTTTACTGGCCAAGGAATAAATCCCGACTTCAGAAAATGTATTTGTAAGTTTGGCCAGAGAGTTAGCAAGCGCTGACCACCCCTCTTTTATAATTTGCGAGATTCCAGCTGGCAATGCCTCCAAAAAGAAACTTTTTACGTTTTGTAAAGAAACTTTTGGGTGCCAGAATCCCTTTGGTAGCCATGGAATCAAAAGAATGCAAGTAAAAATGGAGCCAGAAAAAATCGCGTAAGCCAGTTCCAAATCTACAGAAAGCAAATGAAAAAAGATTGATCCTGCAAAAATGGCCTTAACCGTTGCCGAAAGAGTGTTTAGCGCTACGGCCTTAACAAAATCAGACATGCGTTGAAAGTAGGCGAATAACGTAATGTTTAACCCATACCCAAAAGCTCCAATTAAAAATATCTTTAGGATTTGAAATGAAAGTAAATCCAGCTTGTATAAAATTATTCCAGCTACAACTGATGTAACGAGAAATAATATAAGTTTTAGCGAAAAGAACCGGCTTATATAGTCTTGGGGTTTAGTAATAGATTTAGCGACAAAAAGAGAATTTGTACCGAAGTCCATGATTTTTGATAGCGATACTAAAAGGCTGGTAAGAAGAGCGTATTTACCAAAATCTTCTATAGAGAGGGAGCGAGCGACGGCGGTGAAGAAGAGAAGGCCGAGTATGGCGTTTATTCCATTTCCCGCCCCAACAATAAAGATGTCAAAAAAAGAGCGTTTTGTTGCAAGTACGTTCATAAACTGAATAATAACATTTTGGGCAGCACCAAAGAAAAAACCGCCTACCTTTGGGGGTAAGCGGTTGGGGTTTGATGACCCACTTTTTAGTCAGGAGATAACAGGGCAATCCCAATAATGATAGGACAAAATAGTCCTAGGAGAAAGAGCCAACCCATGTCTGCAATCCCCACCATCCCATCATAATAGGTACTGCCTTTTACCGACGATATGAGCAGCCCTACAACACATATCGCCCAAACGGTAATCAGAAGGTATGTAAGCCATTCTGGGAGGGGCAGCCAATTAATGAGCAGGCCAGCCACTACACCTCCGACAATCAAAAACGTCCCATTCACAAACGATCTGAGTTTCATTTCTCCTCACTTTCGTGGATCAACACGTAGGTAGTAATGGGGCTAAAAAGCCCTGCCAAGAAAGGCCAAACGACGTCCGCTCCGGTCATTACTTCGTCATCAGGCTTTCTAAAAATCAATAGTAACAAGAGCGTGCCAGATCCGCCCCAAAAAACTAGGCCGAGAGCGCTAACCCATTCAGGAAGGGCATCCCAAGTAAAAAACAGACACCCTAACGCAACTCCAGCAGCCGCCGCTACAATGTTCAAAAGTAGTCTAATCACAGCCTTCCTCCTCGAGAGAATTGAACAAATTCGTGCAAGGAATATACCACAAAATTACTATCGGTGCTTTGTCGCGGCCAGTCACGTATCCGCTATAATGGGGTAATGAAAATAGGAATCGACGCACGTTTCTACGGAAAAGCAGGTCCCGGAAGATACGCTAAAAATATCCTGCAGGAGCTTGAAAACGTGGATAAAGAAAATCAATACATAATCTTTATGAATCAGGAAGGTTACGATTCTTACCACCCTCGCAACCCAAACTTTAAGAAGTATTTAGCAAATAACACTTGGTATTCTTTTGACGAACAGATTAGATATTTTCTCAAAGTACTTTGGCAAAACCTGGACCTTTACTATGTTCCGCATTTTAATATTCCAATCCTTTATCCCAAGAAAATCGTAACCGCTATACCGGATATGACCATGCATACTTTTAGTACAGAAAGTGCCACCACACTTCCAAAACCTTACTTTTTACTTAAAAAATTAGTTTACAGATTTGTGTTTTGGTGGGCACTGTTTAGATCAACAAAAGTTATTGTGCCTTCAGAAGCTGTCAGAAAGGAATTTATTCAGACTTTTAAAAAATTCCCGCCGTCAAAATTTGTTTTGGCTCCCGAAGGAGTCGATCCTGACCTAACCCGCCTTAACGCAAACCCTGAATACGTTTTGAAGAAATATGGAATTGAAAAGCCTTACATCCTCCACGTTGGAAGTATGTACGTACATAAAAATGTTGACGGTGTAGTTGAAATGTTTAAGATTTTGCGGAACAAGTACGGTTACAAAGGGAAGCTTGTTCTGGTAAGCAAAATAGACAAGTTTTCAAAGAGGATGAACGAAAAGATTGAAAAAGAAGGCTTGGTCGGGCACGTTATTTTGCCCGCCTTTAAAGTTTCAAATCCTAATTCTGATATTGTAGTAAGCGATGACGAAGTTAGTGCGCTACGAACCCAGGCCCAAGCTTACGTTTTTGCTTCTTTTGCCGAGGGGTTTAGTTTAACTGCTCTTGAAAGTATGATTTACGATTTGCCCTGCGCGATTTCCCGAATTCCAGTTCATGAGGAAGTGCACGGAGATTCAGTTTTGTATTTTGATCCGTACGATCCTCAAGATATGGCAAAAGTCGTAAACGAACTTTTGACTAACGAAGGTTTGCGAAAAGAGCTTATTAAAAAAGGTCACGAGCAGGTTAAAAAGTACAATTGGCGAAACACAGCCGAAGTTACTCTATCTGTCTTCAACAACGTTCTCAAAAATCTTTAAAGATTCCCGGGCAGTGTTTTCCCAAGAAAAGTTATTTGCCCTTTCTTTAGCCGACCATGCTCTGCCTTGTACGTCTTGCGAACCCTCTTGTGAAAAAATTTGCGCGATTCCACTTTTAATACTCTCTATATTTTTTGGATCAACGTAAATTGGAAACTCCGCCCCAACTTCTCTAAACGGGGGAATGTTCGAGACAACCGTAGGTACTTCACAAGCCATTGCCTCAAGCAGAGGAAGCCCAAACCCCTCCTCAAGCGAGCAACTTATAAAAGCTTTCGCACCGGAAAGAAGCGGTGGCAAATCAGCATCATTCACCCTTCCTACAAAGAGTACGCTGGCTTCAACACCGTACTTTTTGGGGGCAGCCAGTGACTCTTCATATAACCAGCCTAGTTTTCCGGCTATTACAAGTTTAGTTTCGGCAGGGATAAGCTTTTCTTTCAAAGCCTGTGAGAACGCCCCCACCATTACCGGAATATTCTTTCTTGGTTGAATGGTGGATACAAAGATTAAGTAAGGGTATTCTTTCAGATTATATTTTTCCCTAACATTTTTTATTTCCTCGCCCGAGCGTTTATAAAAAGTTTCGTTTACTCCCTCGCGCACAACCGTTATTTTATTTTCTTCCACGCCCCAAGCCCTTTTTAAAATTTCATCTTTTGTTGCCTGGGAAGGAACAATTATTGCGTCACTTTTCTTTGCAACAAATTTTACCGGTGAATGTGCGGAAAGCCTCAGAAGCGGGTTTTTGTATTCGGCTGAATGTGTATACTCAAGCCCGTGAATCATACCCACGGTTTTTAAGCTGGGTTTACGGATAATTGGTATTGTGTGTACGGCGGTAAAAAACAAATCAACCGGACTTTTCATTAATTCCAGAGCCAGCCCAACCTGTGTCCAGGAAAGTAGCTTTGGCACTACCTTATACGAAAAGTTACTGTTGCCTTGTTTTAAGCCGTCCCAAAAGCTTTTGTCGGGCTCGCTTGTAAAATACACAACATACTTATTTTTCTGATCGGTTTTGGCCAGGGCTTTGAAGAAATTTATGGTATAAACCTCCGGACCCGCGGGCTTGTCTATTAGTATTCGCTGGCCATTTAATCCAATTAGCATGACTTATATTATAGCTTAGGTTCTTGTAGAATGATCGTATGCGCGTTGCTTTAGTCCACGATGACTTAATTCAATTTGGAGGTGCAGAAAATCTTTTATTGGCCTTGCATGAGATTTGGCCAGAAGCCCCAATTTACACAGCAGTAGCTTCAAGGAAGTGGAAAAAGATTTGTAAAGACAAAAAAATAGATTTGCGAACTTCTTTTATGCAAAACCTTCCGTTCTCAGTTCAACTGAATAGATACTACGCCCCGTTTTTAATTCATCCTTTAGCCTTTGAAAGTTTTGATTTTTCAGGTTTTGATTTGGTAATTTCCAGCTCAGCCCGCTACGCACATGGAATAATTACCAAACCTGAAACACTTCACATTTGTTACATGAACTCCCCCGGCCGGATGTTTTGGGAACCGTCTAGATACTTTGAGGACGAAACGTACGGACTTTTGAAACCGTTTAAGTTTTTAGCTAGGCCTTTCTTGAGCCTGCCACTGTCGTATTTAAGAGAGTGGGATTACATAGCCGCCCAAAGACCTGATTACTTTATTGCCAATTCCACGAGTGCGCGAGAGAGAATAAAAAAGTATTACGGCAGGGAAGCCGAGGTAATTTATCCATTTGTTGATTATGAAAAGTTTTCGCGCCACGAATTTGTACTCGGGGACTATTACATAGTTCTTACAAGACTTGCTTATTGGAAAAAAGTTGATCTCGCAATAGAAGCATGTAACAAATTAAAACTTAACCTTAAGATAATTAGTGAAGGCCCAGCACTTGCGTATTTAAAAAAGATAGCAGGTCCTACAATTGAATTTCTGGGCTATGTGGATGATGAAAAAAGAAATATAATTTTGTCTGGGGTGCGTGCGTTGATTAATACACAGGAGGAGGATTTTGGAATTGTGCCTCTTGAAGCAATGGCCAGCGGAAAACCTGTTATTGCTTTTGGAAAAGGTGGCGCGGTGGAAACTGTAATTCCGGGCAAAACAGGCGAATTCTTCTACGAACAGTCCTCGGACGCGTTAATCTCGCTTCTTACGGCCTTCCACCCCGAAAAATACGATCCTGAAATGTGCAGAGAGCAGGCAAAAAGGTTCGAAAAGAGCGTTTTTACGGCCAAAATAAAGGAAACTGTCTCGGAATTATGGCTTCAGCGCAAGCAAAAACTGCAATCTGCGTAGTTTGTACCTTAACCTATAACCATGTATAATCCTGCCGCCCATGACTTATTACTTTGTGGTTAAAAGAATAATCGACGTTTGTGGTGCGGTTGTTGCGATAATAATCTTTTTGCCTGTAAAAGTAGTTATTGCGCTGCACATTAAAAGGGTCTCTCCGGAGGGCCCAATTTTTGCTGATATTCCTCCAAGAGTTGGAAAGGGCGGAAGGCATTTTAAGATGTTTAAGTTTAGATCTATGATCCCAAACGCGCACGACGCGTTATTAACCAACAAAAAACTTTACGAAGAGTACATTAGAAATGGTTACAAAATAGAGGCTGAAAAAGACCCGCGTTTAATTCCGGGCGCCTTGTTTTTAAGAAAATCTAGCATAGACGAGCTCCCCCAATTTTTCAATGTTCTTTTTGGACATATGAGTATAGTTGGTCCTCGAGCATACTTTCCGTTTGAACTTGAGGAGCAGGCCGAAAGATATCCGGAAGCCAAGAAGCACATCGAAACTTTGCTGCAAGTAAAACCGGGCATCACAGGTCCATGGCAAGTTGGTGGTAGAAATGAAATACCCTTTACCGAAAGAGTAAAGATGGACGCGGAGTATGCAACAAGGCGTTCCATACTGTATGATTTAATGATAATTGTAAAAACGCCGGTGGCAATTATTACAGGTCGTGGTGTTTCTTAACCCTTGCCACCTAAGCGAATTTTTAGTACAAATCTAAAGCATGGAAAACAGTAGTTTCTATAGTCCAAGAAAGAAGCCATCGTTTAATCTTTTTAAAAAGAAGGTCGATGATAAAACTGATCCGTCAATGAATCAATCAGTAAAAACTTCAGGAAAGAATTTCAAAGATAATAAATTAACAAAAAGACTAGGCGCCGGCGGAGGCGTCTTTTTAGCTTTGTTGGGCGTTATAGCTTTGTTAGCATTCCTTTTTGTTGTGCGACCCGCATACGCAGTTTTTGCTGTAGTTACAGATTTGCGAAATGACGGCCAAACCTTAAACACCACCCTTGTTGCAAGAGACATCATTGCTTTTAAAGCAGCCTTAGATAAAACGGAAAAGGATTTGGACCGGGCGGTGGTAGCAAGGGATAAGAACTTTGGATGGATGAAAAGTTTCCCGCTTTTTAAGGGCTACTACGGTGACACCGAGCACTTTGTTGCGGCGGGGAAGCACGGTGTAAATGCAGGAAGAGAGTTTGCGGTTTTAGTTGAGCCTTTTGCCCAAGCCGCGGGCTTAAATATTGAACAAGACCCCAACCTTCCACAAGGCCACACAGGATTGGCTGAAGCGGTTGCCACCTGGATTTCAGTTATGCCGGATGTCGCCGCAAACATGGATGGAATAATTGTGGAACTTGCGGGCATTGGTAGGGAAATGAAAAGCGTGGATGCGTCCAAGTATCCGGAGTCTCTTTTTGGCCAACCGATACGTCAATTAATAATGGCAACTCAAGGCTCACTTGCAAATGTGGAAGAGTTTGGACCGGATATTAAAAGGGCTTTTGAAATTATCCCAAGCCTGCTTGGGGTTGGCGGTGAAAAAAGATTTGCGATCATAATGCAAAACGATAAAGAAATTAGAGCGACCGGTGGTTTTTGGACGAACTATGCAACCTTTAAGTTAAGCAATGCGATGCTTACTTCAGACTTTTCTTCGCACGACATGTACAGCATCGACTTCTTACTTGAATCAATTGACGCGTTTCACACATTTCCTACAGTTCCAGCCAAGTACAACCAGTATCTAAAAGTTGAAAGAATGTATGCTAGGGACGCGAATATTTCACCCGATTTTCCAACCGCTGTTGACCAATGGAATTACTTTTACGATCTTGCGGCCCAAGTTGCACCATGGGAAGTTAAACCGATTGATGGCGTGGTAGCAATAGATACTGAAGTGGTTAAAGAGCTTTTGGAGGTTACAGGTCCTGTAACCGTAAATGGTGTGACTTTTAGTGCTGATAACGTGGTTTTAGAGCTTGAAAATATCGCAAGCTTGTCTTTGTCCGAGCAGGCTGGGCGAAAGAAAGTTTTGGGGGATCTTATGGAAGGAATGCTTCTTAATGTATTTGAGTCCAACGATAATTTATGGCCAAAACTTATTGATAAAGCTGTTGATCTAGTAAGACGAAAGCACATTCTGGCAGTATTGTTTGACCCCGAGGCTCAAACATTACTTGAGAAATATAATTTGTCTGGGAGAATTGTGGATCCAGTTGCGGGGGATTATGCGTATGTGGTTCAGACAAACCTTGGTGGAGATAAAACTAACTGGTTCGTTACAAAAGAAATTACGCATACTTTAGAGCGCGAAGGTAACAGATGGGTAAGAACCGTTCAAATTGACTACACATACACACCAAAAGGTGGGGAGTATGGAGTTTTAGAAAAGCAGTTTCAGGATTGGATGAGGCTGTATGTTCCACTAGGTTCAGAATTAATAAGCGTGGAAGGTTCTCAGGATGAAGCTACAACCAGCGAGGAAAGAAATAAAACAGTATTTGATGGGTTTAAAATCTTAGCACCAAATGAAAAAGCCAGCATGACTTTTAAGTATTATCTGCCTGATAGTATGCTTATGAGCGATACCTACAGGCTTTATGTACAGAAGCAGCCTGGAATTGATACCGAAGTTTATAACGTGGTTGTAAATGGGGAGAAGCAGACCAAAGAAATTGAAATGGATACCACTTTTACCTCGGAGTTATAGGTTTTCTGTTAGAATTTAAACATGTCTCGTTATACGGTTGAAGCCGTGGTCTTAAAGTTTACAAACTTTAAAGACTCGGACAAAATTTACACACTTTTTACCAAAGAAAAGGGAAAAATAATCGCCACTGGAAAAGGAGTTCGAAAAATTTCTTCCAGACGTGGCGGAAATTTGGATACCTTAAACCACGTTATCGTAACTCTTTCCGAAAACGCGGGGGGTTACAAAAGTATCACAGAAGTAAAAACGTTAAACTCATTTAAAAAGTTAAAAGGTTCACTGGGGAATTCTGTGAGGGGATTTTATATTACCGAACTTGTTTATAAACTTTTGGAAGAAGATCAGGAGCAGAATGAAATTTTTGATCTTTTGGTACGAAGTTTAGAAAAGCTGGAAGAAAATTTAGATAATGAGGTAAGTAGAGTTAATTCTTTTGAAATAAAACTTATGGATTTGCTTGGGTATGGAATGTATCTGGACAGGTGCGCCAGAACGGGTAGAAAGTACGATGGAACATGGGAAGTGATTAAGTTTAATCCTGCCATTGGAGGTTTTGTCAGTGAGCCTAACGTGCCGGGTCTGGTTTTGTCTAAGGAGACGGCTGATTTGCTTTATGCTCTAAAAACCAAGAGGAACATTAACAAAGGCTTACTTAGCAATGGCGGGGCAGTAAAAGAAGCCAACACCATAATAAAGTCTTATGTCCGGGACGTTCTAGATGGGAATGTTAGGGTTTCTCAGATGTTTGGGGAATTTTAGTAACAAGTTTAATGCCGCAAGAAACTTGAGATCTTACCTTTTGTTTTATCCGCTTTAAGAGTGTTAGCAGGAATTATTGTAAATTCACCAAACTTATCATTTATTTTGTCTATTGCCTCATGTTGAATTTCTTCTTTAAGATCTTGTGCAAATAGGGGAAGGGTGGTGAAGTATTTTAATTTCAGATTAGAGATACCCACGCCAATTAAGCGCGTTTCCTTTTTCCAGTTTAAACTATCAAAAATCTCTTCAATTTCTTTATAGATTCTTTGTGAACTTTGAGTCGGCGGATTTATGGTTTTCCGCTGGTGAAAGTTATTAAAGTCTTTGTCCCGAAGATAAATAGAAAGGGTTTTACCCACCATATTGTGTTCGCGAAGCCTTCTCCCAACCATATCGCTAAGTCTTTGCAAGTTGCGTTTTATAACCTGAGGATCCGACGTGTTTTTAGAAAGCGTATGCTCGTGGCTAATAGATTTTGGCAACTCTTCGTATTCGGCGTGATCTACGGTTACCGTCCCCTCGCCAAAAGATAGGCTTTTCAAAAAACCGGACATTACATTCCCGAATTCTCTGTACAAGCCTTCCTGGCTGGCGGCCTGAAGGTGCTTTACCGTAAAAATTCCAAGTTTATTTAATCTTTTTTCTATCCGCGGCCCGATTCCACAAAAACTTCTAAGTCCCACGCCTTCTAAAAGCTGCTGTAAATTTTCTTTTGTTACTACAAAAAATCCGTTTGGCTTATTTATGTCCGAAGTAAGTTTTGCCAGCAATTTATTTGGCCCAACCCCTATTGAACAAGTAACATAGGCGCCAAATGCATCAAACACATCTTTCTTAAATCTGAAAATTGCCTCTTCTGGTGTCCCAAAGAATTTTATGGTCTGAGTCATGTCGATAAAAGTTTCGTCAATGCTAAAAGGCTCAATTAAGTCGCTGTACTTATTGCAAATGTGAAGGGTTCTTTCGTGAATGTATTGATATTTTTCGAAATCTCCTTTCACAATTATTATTTGCGGGCAAAGTTTCTTAGCTTCAAACACCGGCATTGCGGTTTTCACCCCAAACTTTTTGGCTTCCCGAGATGCCGCACAGACAACTCCTCTTGAGAGGGAACTTCCCGTAACTCCTATTGGTTTGTGACGAAGATTTGGGTGATATTGCTGTTCTACCGAGGCAAAAAAGGAATCATAGTCTACGTGGAAGATAACTTTACCAAAATCCATACCTTATTTATATCCGAAGAAAAGGCGAAAGTAAACATTTGTTTTCGACCATGCGGAAAGGTATAATCTTCGGCACGTTACTTTATCCTAACTAGAGAGGCTGGAAGGAGGCCCGCAATGGTTGCTAAAAGCATGGGTAGGTCGGTGAGCACGAATCAAAAGATGCCGGAGGCTCGAGCTTGGGCGTTTAGCATTTTGGTATCGCTTGTTTTGTGGCTAGCCGTTGTTATGACCACGTTTTTTACCCCCGAGTGGGCGAATCTACGGGTAGGACTTTGGGTGCTTTTTACCATCTCCATGGGCACAATGCTTGTGCTTTTTGGGCAAAAAATGGAGTGGACAAGTAGAGAGGACCAGATTTTTATCTGGACTGGGCTTATTTCAGCAATTCTGGGGAGCATTTCCGCTATCGTTATTATCTACGGAATTCCCTGGGTTGGTGAATGGTGGTCCATTCCTCTCGTGCAAATATTCTTAGGGGCAATTGCCGTTTTGGGTGGGTTCTCGGATGCAACTCCCAAAGAGTCGGAGGATGCGGAAGATACCGATCCCGACCACGACTACAAAATATGAAAGCTTAGGAGGAGTAATGACCAGCACAAGTACCTCACAATTTAAGGGGAGTGTTGCACCGGAAATACTTTTTCTTTGGTTTGCTTTAGGCTCGATTTTTTCTTTGGCCTTTGGTTTTATCAGCTTGGGTCTTTTCGGACCTGACCCGGTGGCCTTGGCCCCCACTGAATTGTGGATTGCTTTGTTTCTAACCGGGCCGCTGGCCTTCTTTTCGACTAGAGCCCTGGATAGTTGGCGGGCGAAAACTGGATGGGCAGAAATTTGGATCACAGCCTGCATTGCCATCTCTCTGACCCTTGCCTTCTTGGCTGGGTTGGGATCTCATATGTCTTTGCCGGGTGTGTTAGCCTATCCGGCTTCGCATATCCAAATGGTTCCTTGGGCACATCTAACCCTGCTAATTTTGGGGTTTGGTGTTCCGACTTTTGTTGACCTGCGCCGCTACTACCGCTATCGCAGGCAACTTCAAGTTAGGTTGTAAGTTTACACATCGCGCCGACTCTGAGCTTTTAGCAGGGGCGGCGCGTATTCTTAGGAATTGACTTATAGCACTTGTGTAGGTATTATTTCCCATAAAGCACTCCGCTTGGAGTGTGAAAATCTAGGAGGAAGAGATGGTTGCAAAAGAAGCTATGGAAAAAGCGGCGAGGGATAAATCGCGCAGTTCCGTTGCGAGTTTAGGGGAAATCTCACTCATAATTTGGTTTGGCGGAGGAGCCGCTGCGACTTTGATCATGGGCGCTATCAATCTTTTCGTTCTGTCGTGGGTGTTTCCGAGTGTGCTACCTGCCGCAGAGTTGATAACCACGATAGCCCTTACTGGCCCACTCGCCTTTTCACTCTGGATGACCGTGGACGATTGGGGTTCAGGCTCATCGCACTTTGGAGTAATTTTTACCCTATGTGTCTCGGCTTCCTTTGCTTTAGCGGGTTTGGCTTGGTTTGGCTGCAGCGTACAACCCCTGACTGGTTGGCTAGCATATCCTGCCGAACATATTCGGTTAGTACCTTTAGCCCACCTTATACTACTGATTGTGGCCTTTGGCATTCCAGCTTTGCTGGATGGGTATCACCACAGCAAGGTGCGTCGTTTTAAGGCGATGCGTTAGATCTGGTTGAGTTTTGGACACGTCGGCTCTGCGTAAAACTACAGAGCCGGCGTGTTTCGTTTTAAACATCCCTTTGTTATACTTTCCACATGGTCAATTCGGCAAATTCTAATGATGTAACCATGCAAAAAATAGTCAGCCTCGCGAAACGTCGAGGTTTTGTTTTTCCCGGATCGGAAATTTATGGAGGTCTTGCAAACACCTATGATATGGGACCTCTTGGAGTGGAAATGCTTCGAAACATAACCAGCTCTTGGTGGAAGCGTTTTGTTCACGACCGTGAAGATATGTTTGGTTTGGACACTTCGATTTTAATGTCACCGAAAGTTTGGGAAGCAAGTGGGCATACAAAAAGTTTCACCGATGCACTCATTGATTGTAAAAGCTGTAAAAACAGAACCCGCGCCGATCATCTTATTGAAGATTCTCTTCCAAATGAAAAGGTTGAAGGAAAGTCCATGGAGGAGTTGGCCAAAATAATTTCGGAAAATAAGCTGAAATGCCCAAACTGCGGAGAGTTTAATTGGACCGAGCCGCGAAAGTTTAACCTTCTTTTCGAAACTCACATCGGGATTATTGAAGAAAGCCAATCCCTTGCCTACCTTCGAGGAGAAATTGCGCAAGGAATGTTCGTAAATTTTAGAAATGTTTTAGAAACAATGCGGCCAAAACTCCCGTTTGGTATAGCACAATCAGGCAAAGCTTTTCGAAACGAAATTACTCTTGGAAATTTTATTTTTAGAACTTTGGAATTTAATTTGGCCGAATTTGAATATTTCTTCCATCCAACAGCTGATAACTGGGAGAAACACTTCGAATATTGGAAAAAGGAAATGCTCTCTTGGATTAAATCTTTAGGAATTGATGAAAGTAAGCTTCGCTGGAGAACACATACAGATGAGGAACGCGCACATTATTCAACTCGCACCGAAGATTTAGATTTTGAATTTCCGGGCGGATTTAAGGAAATGCTAGGCCTTGCTTATCGAACCGACTTCGATCTTAAAAATCACATGGAAAAGTCGGATGTAGATTTGCGTTATACAGATCCGCAAAGTGGCGAAAAGTTTATTCCGCATGTTGTCGAGCCAACTTTTGGTATAAACCGTGTTTTGTTAGCTTTGCTTGTGAATGGATACGTTGAAGAAAAAGAACGTGTCGTTTTGAAATTATCTCCGGACGTAGCACCTTACCGTGTTGCTGTTTTTCCGTTGGTTCGAAATAAAGATGAAATTACCACAAAAGCACGGGAAGTTTTCGAAATGTTGAAACGCGAGTTTAACGTGGCTTGGGATGATAGGGGAAACATCGGTAAACGATATTTAAGCCAAGACGAAATCGGAACCCCATATTGCGTGACAATTGATTACGACACTTTGCAAGATAATACGGTTACGGTTCGAGATAGAGATACGATGGAGCAGAGGAGAGTCGCAGTAGGTGAATTAAACTCATTTTTCAAACCCTAATTCTACTATAAGCTTCGCTGCCTTTAGTTTACAAAAAAGTTGCAAATTTCCCATAACCACAACATATTCGGGTTTTATTTGTCTTGACTATGGATATCAAATGTCCCATTATGGAAGTTAAATGGTGATAAATGGTGAAAACTGCTCCTTTGCCATTTATCACCAAGCAAAGGTTTTTCGGTCACAAAAGGCTCTATGAGAATGTTTCTTGGGGAATACAGTCCAAGCATAACTGAAGGATCGCGAATAGCACTGCCCAAGAAACTTCGTGAACAGATACGAGGCGATGAGGTAGTTCTTTCACGCGGTTTTGAGAAGTGTGTTTTTATTTACGATAAAGAAGATTGGATAACCGAGGCGAATAAGCAAGTTGACAATCCAATAAATGATAAAAGGACGCGGGAACTTAAGCGCTACATGTACGCTTCGGCAACGGATACAGCAATTGATGATCAGGGAAGAGTAGTTCTGCCGCCTAATTTGAAAGAGTATGCAGGTTTGGATAAAAAAACGATTGTAATTGGCGCCGGAGATCATGTTGAGGTTTGGGACGCGCAAGTTTGGAAAGAGTACCTAGCTAAAATTTCGGAAAGTCTAGCTGCCGAGTAAATTTATATGGAAAAGAGCTATCACGTTCCGGTTTTGTTAAATGAGGCAACTAAGGCTTTGAAAATTACGGCGGATGGGAAATACATTGACTGCACTTTAGGAGATGGGGGACATACTTTAGAGATTTTGAAAAAAGGCGGAAAGGTTTTGGGCATTGATTTGGATGAAGGTTCGCTAAATAGGGCAAAGGAAAGGATTACTGAAGCAGGTTTTGAAAATAATTTTACCGCCGTTCAGGGAAACTTTAGGAACATTGAAAATTTGGCAAAAGCAAATGATTTTAGCGAAGTAAACGGAGTAATTTACGACCTAGGTTATAGTTCTTCGCAGCTTGAAGAGGAGGGTTTAGGAATAAGCTTTTCTCAAGATCAACCGCTCGATATGCGACTAGACAAGAGTTTGCAGGTAACAGCAGCAGATTTGGTTAATGCTCTGCCAGAAATTGAACTAGAAAAGCTATTTCGAGAATACGGTGAGGAGAGACTTGCGAAAAGATTTGCTCAGGCAATTGTGGCGCATCGCGATTTGAAGAAGTTTGAATCAACAAAAGATTTAGTTGATGTGTTGGTTGGTTCTACTTCTCCAGGTTACGATAACAATCGGTTGCATCCTGCAACCAGGGTTTTCCAGGCGTTGCGAATTGCCGTTAACGACGAACTCGAAAACTTAAGGTTATCACTGCCTCGGGCTGCACGCCTTCTACTGCCTGGCGGGCGAATGGTGATCATATCATTTCATTCGCTTGAGGACCGGATTGCAAAACAATTTGGTCCGGGCGTGCAGCCCGTAGAAAAAAAACCAATGGTGCCTTCGCAAGATGAGGTAAGAGAGAACCCGCGTGCAAGAAGCGCTCGCATGAGGATATATGAAACTAAAACTGCCAAAAATTAAAACAAACAAAGCAAATCTACTCAAACTTAGTACTAAGCTTTCGTTTTTTCTTTTAATATTAAGCTTAACTGCCCAAGTTGTTATTACTAATAAATACGCTGTCAAAGGAAATGAAATGGCCGCTCTATTAAACCGACAGGAAACGTTAGAAAGAGAGGTGTCTTCTCTGAAACTTGAGATTTCGAGAATTTCTTCTTTGGCATTAATTGAGGAGCATGCTTACGCTTTAGGTTTTCAGGAATATAATCAGCCAATGGCCGTGATTAGTTCGGCCCAGTTTGCTGCGGCAACAACTCCGGGCACAGGTTTTTAATAAGTGTCCCGTTTAAATATTTTAATTTCTATTCAAGTCCTGGTTGCGGCACTTTTTATTTCCCGTCTTTTTTACATTCAAGTTATCCAACACGAAAAGTACAAAGCGATGGCTCAGGAGCAGTACTGGTCTTTGCAGGAAATCCCGGCTAAAAGAGGCGATATTTTAAGTAGCGATGGTTTTCCTTTGGCAACAACGGAAGTGGCCTATTTGCTTTACGCCGAGCCAGATAAAATTACCGACCCTTTGCAGGTTGCGCACGATTTGGCCGGTGTTTTAGTTCAAATGCGCCCCAGCTACTATGAAAGTGACGAACAAAAAGAAGCATTATTCGAAAGTTACAAAAATAGATTCTACGAAGTTTTAGGTTTGGATTTACGTTGGGCGGCTTTAGAACATTATTTGTCAGAAGAAGAAAGGGAAGCAGTTTCGGCGTTGGGAGCTACTGGAATTGGTTTTGAAATTGAGCCCAAAAGATATTACCCTGAAAAT